>Ga0334722_10000019_pt1 | contig 248712 bp, 227 predicted proteins | sample C3_bottom_MG_FD_207210 | JGI IMG/M metagenome (GOLD analysis project Ga0334722, IMG submission 207210) | Sediment microbial communities from Yellowstone Lake, YNP, Wyoming, USA - C3_bottom | ecosystem: Environmental > Aquatic > Freshwater > Lake > Sediment | place: USA: Wyoming | collected... | reverse complement strand
GCTTCACCGAGCGGGTGTAACATGAACACGACTTGCCCACCGCGTCGGTCGTTCGTCGCAAGCGACGCCCTCCGCCGTGGACAAGTCTGCACCGAAGCCTTTCACACAGAAATTCTGATACGTCCCGCTGAGGTGATAGGCGGCCGTGATGCCTTGAAATCCAAGTGCTCGGCAGGAAAGGGCCGGCGTCCTGCCCTATTTTATCAGATGCGCTAGAGTGAAAGTTGGTTGTCTCACTGAACGGGGTGGCTGCAACATTGATCTCCTTGCTGCTTGCGGCCACTTATTTCCTCTGGGATTCAGTTTGGAAGTCCCTGTCATTTCCCAGGCGAAAGTTTTACATTTCCCATTACCTCTCCGGTTCGACCGCTCGCATATTCTCACCCAGTGTCCAGCGCCGCCGGCACTGGACACCACCACCTCAATTCTCTAAACACCAGAAACACTAGTCGTAGCACTGGGCATGTGCCTATCTCCTAGCTGTGTATCTGTGTCCGGTTGAATTGGGGGCCACTCCAAGGAATGATGAATATGATCCCCTACGGACGGCAAGACATTAACCAGGCTGACATCGATTCGGTAGTAGCCGTGTTGCGCTCGGACTATTTAACTCAAGGCCCGGTCGTTCCCGCCTTTGAGATGGCCGTTGCAAAGAATTGTGCAGCACAGCACGCAGTTGCGGTGAATAGCGCTACCAGCGCGCTGCACATAGCGTGTCTGGCGTTGGGCGTAGGTAACGGCGATGTTGTATGGACGACGCCAACTACTTTTGTCGCCAGCGCTAACTGCGCACTTTATTGCGGTGCGACGGTCGATTTTGTTGATATCGATGAGCGCACCTACAACCTTAGCGTGGATCGCCTAGCAGAAAAACTGGCGCAAGAGGAAAGGACTGGGCGCTTGCCCAAGGTCGTAATCCCAGTGCATCTGGGCGGTCAACCCTGTGAAATGGGCCGCATCCATGCACTTAGCCAGCAATACGGTTTTAAGATAATCGAAGACGCTTCGCATGCTATCGGTGGCCGCTATAAAGGCGAACCCATCGGCAACTGCCGCTACAGCGACATAACCGTGTTCAGCTTTCATCCAGTCAAAATTGTCACCACAGGCGAAGGCGGCATGGCGCTTACCAACGATCTGCAACTAGCAAAGCGCCTGCGTCTGTTCCGAAGCCATGGCATCACAAGCAACCCAGCAGAAATGTATCCCAGACGGCCAGATGAAATTTGGAACTACCAACAGGTTGATCTCGGTTTCAACTACCGCATTACCGACATACAAGCCGCACTTGGACTGAGTCAGATGCTGAGGTTGGATGAGTTTGTTGCCAAGCGCCACGAAATTGCAAGGCGTTATGACCAGATGTTATCCAGTTTGCCACTGGTTACGCCGTGGCAACACGCAGACAGCTATTCTGGCTACCACCTTTACGTTATTCGTTTAAGGCTGAATGAAATCAATAAGACACATCGCCAAATCTATGAAGCCATGCATAAGGTAGGGGTGCTCGTAAATTTGCATTACATCCCAGTTTATCGCCAACCCTATTTCGAAATGATGGGCTTCAGAGTTGGGCATTGTCAGGAGGCGGAACGCTATTACTCCGAAGCCCTAAGCATACCTATGTATCCCGGGCTGACGGAAGTGCAGCAAGATCAGGTAGTCTCAGCGTTACGGGTGGCGATAAGCGTATGAACATTGCCATAATTCCTGCCCGTGGCGGCAGCAAGCGCATCCCCCGCAAGAATATCAAGCTCTTTGGTGGCAAACCAATGATTGCCTACGCAATCACTGCCGCAAAGGAATCTGGCGTTTTCAAACATGTCGTCGTCTCAACCGATGATCAGGAAATTGCCCAGATCGCCAGAGAGTGTGGGGCTGAAACACCATTTGTACGCCCGATTGTTTTGGCAAACGACTACACGGAAACAGTTCCGGTAATTGCCCATGGAATTCAGGCCTGCCGTACTCTAGGATGGACATTTGACTGCGTGTGCTGCATCTATCCGGGTGTGCCATTCATTCAGATCAATGATTTGAGGGGGGCGCTTGAACTTCTGATGAAAGGCACGGCAGATTTCTGCTTTCCCGTGACGGAATTCCCGTCTGCCATTCAGAGAGCGCTCAGGTTGTTGACTGACGGAAGGACGCAACCATGTTACCCACAATTTGAAACGATACGAACTCAGGAACTCGCGGTAACATATCATGATGCAGGTCAGTTCTATTGGGGCAAGGCTGCAGCTTGGCTGCAAAATGCCAGAATACATAGTAGCGGGATCGGATATGTGATCCCCAACTGGCGCGTAGTCGATATCGACACTCCTGATGACTGGCTACGTGCGGAGATGTTATTCAAGAGCATCTCATAAGTGAATAGTTAATGCGCCTTAATGCAGAAATTGTAATGAGTTGGAGTACGAGATGACATTTAAGACGGAGCAAGAAAAATTCTGGGCAGGTGAGTTCGGCACTGAATACATTCAACGTAACCGGGGCGATGCCCTGCTAGCTTCTAACCTGGACTTTTTTGCCAAGGCCCTGCGTATGGTTCGCGGCGTAAAGACCTGCATAGAGTTCGGCGCCAATATTGGTATGAACCTTAGAGCGCTGAACCTACTGCACCCTGAACAAGAGCAGTATGGTATCGAAATCAATGCCGATGCGGCACGCGAACTGGCGCAGAGTATCCCGGCCAGTCATGTGTATCAAAGTTCGATCCTGGACTTCAATCCAAAACGTATGTGGGACCTAGTGCTGATCAAGGGCGTGCTCATTCACATTAATCCCGACGAACTGCCGGAGGTATACGACAAGTTGATAACCGCTTGCGAGAAATACCTGTTGGTGGCGGAGTACTACAGTCCAGCGCCTGTCTCTATTCCATATCGAGGGCACACCGACCGACTCTTTAAACGCGACTTTGCCGGTGAGATTATGGACCGCAACCCGCAAATGGGGCTCGTGGACTATGGTTTCGCCTACCGGCGCGACCCGAATTTCCCACAAGACGATATTACTTGGTTCCTCATGGAAAAGCGAAGCTGACATGCTCACTTATTGCAGACATTGCGTAATGCCGGATACCAAACCGGATCTACACCTTGATGGCGAAGGCGTGTGTAACGCCTGCCGCAGCTACGAGAAGCGCAAGGAAGTGGATTGGGATGCGCGCCACAAAGAGTTGCTGCAACTGTTGGAACAATACCGTCATCGAGACGGCAGCAACTGGGACTGCATCGTACCCGTCAGTGGTGGCAAGGACAGTACCTACCAAGTAGTACGCATGCTTCAACTCGGGTTGAATCCGCTATGTGTCACAGCTACCACCTGTGACCTCACGCCTCTCGGTCGCAAGAATATCGAAAACCTTAAGCACTTGGGCGTAGATTATGTCGAGATGTCCCCGAATCCGCTGATCCGAGCCAAGCTCAATCGTATTGGACTCACCCAGGTGGGCGACATCTCGTGGCCGGAGCATGTGGGTATTTTCACCATCCCCGTGCGGGCAGCGGTTCAATTTAATGTGCGCTTACTTGTCTGGGGTGAGAATTCGCAGAACGAGTACGGTGGCCCGGCAACTGCTGCCGAAAACAGTGTGCTCAATCGCCGCTGGCTGGAAGAGTTTGGTGGTTTGCTGGGTATGCGGGTATCGGACCTGATCGGCATGGAAGGCATAGATGCCAAGCATCTGATTCCTTACACCTACCCGAGTGACGAGGAACTTGCGCGCGTAGGCGTAACGGGACTGTTTCTCGGCCACTACATACCATGGGACGGCCTGTCGAACGCCCTGATCGCTCAAGCGAACGGTTTCCGTACCTATGAAAAGATCGTCGAAGGGTCCATGGTCAACTACGAAAATCTGGACAATCACCAGACCGGCATCCACGATTATTTCAAGTTCCTAAAATTCGGCTTCGGTCGGGCGACCGATCTGGCCTGTATGCATATCCGTCGTGGGCGGCTTACGCGCCAGGATGGCCTGGAGGCCGTCAAGCGGCTGGACGGCACGTTTCCCTGGGAGTATCTAGGCAAGTCGCTTGAAGACATTTTGCGCCCGCTTGATATGACGGTGGATGAATTCATTCGACTGTGCGACAAATTCACAAACAAGAAGATATTCAAGCGTGATGCGAGTGGTGCATTGATCAAGGACCGTGACGGTAACCTCACCAAAATCAACTACGACAACGCATGAGAGTCGGCGTCATCGATTACGGGGTGGGCAATCTGGGCTCTGTGATGCGGGCGCTCGAAGAGTTACGCGTGGCTCCGATCCTCGTCACGCGTGCAATTGACATGCACGCCACGGACAGTCTGATCCTTCCCGGCGTGGGCAACTTCGCCGACTGCGCGCGGCTACTGGACGAGGGCGGCTGGTCTCAGGCATTGCGGGACGAGGTGCAGGGGGGCCACAAGCCACTGCTGGGCGTGTGCGTGGGCATGCAACTTCTGGCGTCGCATAGCATGGAGGGTGCTGACGCCCGGGCCCCAAGTGGTATTCCGGGCCTTGGATTCATTCCCGGCCGCGTGGAGCACTTGCGCACCCTGGGCTGCAGCTTGCGCGTGCCACACGTAGGCTGGAACGAGGTTAAGAATCGCGCAATAATTGGCGGATTGTTCGACGGCATTCCCGATGGCACCGATTTCTATTTTGTGCACAGCTACGCGTTTGTGCCAGAGGACCCGGTGGATGTGCTGGCCACTACCAACTACGGCGTCCCCGTGACGGCGGCCGTCAGGCGCGGCCGAATCTGGGGCACGCAGTTCCATCCGGAAAAGAGTTCCCGTGCGGGGTTTAAGCTACTGCGCAACTTCATCGATGGGCCCGGATGCTGAAGGTACGCGTAATTCCAACCCTGCTATGGAAGCAGTTTGGATTGGTCAAGGGTGTTGGCTTCGATAGTTGGCGCAGGGTAGGGCCTGTCTTGCCCGCGATCAAGGTCTACAACCAGCGCGAGGTGGATGAACTCGTGCTGGTGGACATCGTTGCCCACCAGTCAAACGATGAACTCGACTTCGAGTCCGTCAACGAGTTCGGACAGGACTGCTTTGTGCCGCTCACGGTGGGCGGCGGCATCACCCGCATTGGGCAAGTGCAGAAGTTGCTGCGCGCCGGGGCCGACAAGGTCAGCGTCAACACGGCAGCCTATTCCCACCCCGAACTGGTGAGCGAGATCGCCAAACGCCACGGCGCACAGTGCGTAGTGGCGAGTATCGATGTGCGCAAGGATCCCGTAGGCGAGAGTTGGCAGTGTTTTAGCCGAGCCGGACGACATCCCACCGGGCGCGAGGTGCGCGAGTGGGCGCGCGAAATCGAAGACCGGGGCGCCGGGGAAATCCTGATCACGTCCATTGAGCGCGATGGCACGTTGCAGGGCTACGATCTGGCGCTGATAGAAGCGGTGGTGACTGCCGTGACGATTCCTGTGATTGCTTCTGGAGGTGCCGGCAACTATCAGCACATGATTGATGCAGTAAAGAGCGCCGGTGCGTCAGCCGTCGCGGCTGCCAGCATCTTTCACTTTACGGAACAGACGCCGGCAGGCGCCAAGGCGGCGATGCAGGCAGCGGGTATTCCCGTGCGACGAAATTTTGTTGGTAGCGTAGAAAATTGAAAATCGCTATCCGCGTCGATGCCTCCAGCCAGATCGGTACTGGGCATTTCATGCGTTGCCTGACTCTGGCGGACGCACTACGACAACGGAGCGCACAGATCCGCTTTGTCAGCCGCCGACTGCCGGAGCATTTGCGAGACTTGTTGGAAGCGAAAGGGCATGAATTCACGCAGCTTCGAGAAAGTTCATACGAGGCAACCGCGGACGGTCTGGCTCACGCCCACTGGCTCGGTACAAGTCAGCACGCCGATGCGCAAGAAAGCATTCAGGCGCTATCTGATCAAGTCTGGGATTGGCTCATTGTCGATCACTATGCATTGGATGCCCGTTGGGAGTCGGCGCATCGACAAACGGCCAAGAACATACTCGCCATCGATGATCTCGCCGATCGCAGGCATGACTGCGATGTGCTTTTGGACCAGAATTTTTACGCGGACATGGACACTCGCTACACTAGAAAATTGCCCGAGCATTGCCGGTTATTGCTTGGCCCCGGGTACGCCTTGCTGCGCGAGGAGTTTCGCCAGTTGCATGAACGGGTCAAGCCGCGTAGAGGGCCGGTCAAGCGAGTGCTGGTGTTCTTTGGGGGCGTGGACGCAGACAATTACACCGGCCGCGCCGTTAAAGCTTTAGCCAATCTCGGTATAGTAGGCCTGCATGTCGATGTGGTGATCGGCTCACAACACCCGCAGCGTGAACAGATTGAGTTGGTATGTGCAGAGAATCAATTCGATTGCCATGTGCAATCTAGTCGTATGGCTGAGTTAATGGCAGCAGCGGATCTGGCGATCGGAGCGGGCGGGTCGGCGACCTGGGAGCGATGCTGTATGGGGTTGCCCACCATCGCCATGTGCACTGCTGAGAATCAGGTCAGGCAAATCGCCGATGCAGCATCCGAAGGTTGGTTGTATGCGCCGGAAATCGGGGGTGACTTGACCGATACGATTGGGCGGCATTTTTGCGCGCTATTTGAAAATAGCAACTTTAGACTATTCATTTCCCGTAATGCCATGCAGGCCGTGGACGGTCGCGGCGTCATGCGAGTAATCGCAATCATGGACTGCAGCGGCATCAAGATTCGAGTTGCTGTGCAGGAGGACTCGAAGGACCTGTTCGAGTGGCGCAATCACCCGACGGTCAGAGCGGTTTCACGAAATGCGGAGATGATCGATTGGGAAAGTCATCAGGGGTGGTTCGGGTCGGCGCTGAATAATCCTGACAGGGTGCTGCTTATCGGGCAACGCGATGGTCTGCCGGTTGGGGTTGTGCGTTTTGACCTTCAAGGTGACGAGGCTGAAGTTTCAATATACCTCGTCCCGGGCATACAGCGAGCAGGGCAAGGCGGATATCTGTTGCGGAGTGCGGAGCGATGGTTTGCCGCCAATCGGCCAGAAGTACAGAAGCTTCGTGCCCATGTGCTCGGAGGCAATGAGCGCTCTATACGTCTATTTGTTGGAGCAGGTTACAAGGTGGAGTCCACCAGTTATTCAAAGAGGTTGCAATGATCATGACCGACATGTTCAAGATTTCTGAGAGGTTCATCGGCCGAAACCACCGCCCCTTTATCATCGCCGAAATGTCCGGCAACCACAATCAGTCACTTGAGCGGGCAATTGCAATCGTTGATGCCGCTGCCAGGACTGGTGCGCACGCGTTAAAAATGCAAACCTACACGCCCGACACCATGACGCTGGATCTGGACGAGCGGGAGTTTCACATCAGCGATCCCAAGAGCCTCTGGGCGGGGACGTCGCTCTACAAGCTCTACGGCGAGGCATACACTCCATGGGAGTGGCACAAGCCTATTTTCGAGCGGGCGCGCGAGCTGGGCATGATCCCATTCAGCACGCCCTTCGATGACACAGCGGTGGATTTCCTCGAAAGTTTGGAGGTGCCCTGCTACAAAATCGCTTCATTTGAAAACACCGACTTGCCGCTGATTCGTCGTGTCGCCGCTACCGGTAAGCCGTTGATTATCTCCACCGGCATGGCTAGTATTGCCGAACTCGACGACACGGTACGCGCAGCCCGCGATGCCGGTTGCAAGGATCTTGTCCTGCTAAAATGCACCAGCACCTATCCAGCCGCTGCGGGCGACTCCAATATTCTAACTATACCGCATATGCGTGAACTGTTCGACTGTGAAGTAGGCCTGTCTGACCATACCATGGGCGTCGGCATATCGGTTGCTAGCGTGGCACTAGGTGCAACCGTCATCGAAAAGCACTTCACACTCAATCGTGCCGATGGAGGGGTGGATAGTACTTTCTCTATGGAACCTGCCGAAATGGCCCAGCTAGTGGTGGAGACCGAACGCGCCTGGCAGGCGCTGGGGACGGTAAGCTATGGTGCAACTAAGGCAGAGGAGAAATCGCTTGTGTTTCGCCGGTCGCTGTATATCGTGCGAGACCTTAGGGCGGGGGATATTTTGAATACTGACAATTTGCGGGCGATTAGGCCTGGGCTCGGTTTGCCGACGAAATATCTGAAGGTCGTGCTGGGGAAGACTGTGAAGAAGGATGTGAAGCGCGGCACATCCTTGACTTGGCAGTTGTTGACGTGATCCGAGCGAAGCGCTCTTCTTTGATTGCCACAGCACTTGAGGACACCCGGGTTGAGGATCAATCTGCGTCCTATTTGAGTGGTTGGTTATGCGAGAGAGCGGAAGTCCCAACTTACGAGAAGGCATCTCAAAAGTAGTGGTAGAAGTATCTGTTGACGTTCAATGAGTTCTGTTAACTTTGGCGCATCTGTCAGACCCATGTGGAGGCGCCATGAGTCGAGCCGAGGAACTCACCGAGGAGCAATGGGCAGTCATCGAACACCTGTTTCCGGAGTTGCAGCCGCGCGAGGATGGGCGAGGCCGACCTCCGGCCGATACCCAAGCGGCGCTCAACGGCGTGCTCTGGATAATGCGCACGTGTGCGCCGTGGGCCGATCTGCCCGAACGGTATCCGCCGTACCAGACTTGCCACGGGCGTTTCCAGGCGTGGGTGCGAATGGGCACGCTGCGCTTTGTCTTGGAAGCGTTGGCCGAAGACCTGCGAAGTCGAGGCAAACTCGACCTGTCGGAGTGCTTCATCGACGCGACCTTCGCTGCCGCGAAAAAGGGGGCTCTGGTGTTGGCAAAACCAAGCGTGGAAAGGGGACCAAGATCATGGCATTGGCGGACCGCAATGGTCTTCCTATCGCCGTTCACACAGAAAGTGCTTCGCCGCATGAAGTCGCCCTTGTCCAGGCTACCCTCGAGCGATCTCTTCTTAGCGAGCGGCCGACTCGGCTGATTGGCGATAAAGCTTACGACAGCGACAAACTCGATGCGAAGCTTGAGCAACAAGGCATCGCACTGATCGCCCCGCATCGGAGCAATCGAACGGGTACCCAGACTCAAGACGGACGTGCTCTGCTGCGTCGCTACGTGCGCCGCTGGAAAATCGAGCGCTTGTTCGCTTGGCTGAGCAACTTCCGTAGATTGCTTCATCGCCGGGAGTATTACCTTGAGAACTACACTGGGTTAGTACAACTGGGTTGCGTGATCATTCTGTCGCGAAATTATTTTTGAGATGGCTTCTACTTACTATTAAGTTGACCGCGAAAAATCTTATTCTGAATACCTGAGTTTGATTTGCTTTAATTAGCGAGTTATGGTGAACCTGGCGACTCAGCCAAATGATATAAATGGATTGAGAAAACGATATGTTTAGAAGTAGAACACTCCTAATCTCTGGCGGTACGGGCTCCTTTGGAAATGCGGTGTTGCGTCGATTTCTTGACTCCGATCTACGAGAAATTCGAATCCTGAGCCGCGATGAGAAGAAGCAGGACGATATGCGAAAGCACTATAGCAACCCAAAAATAAAGTTTTACATAGGGGATGTGCGCGATTATCAATCTGTTTTGAACGCGGTCCGAGGGGTAGATTACATTTATCACGCTGCGGCGCTCAAGCAGGTGCCTTCCTGTGAATTCCATCCGCTGGAGGCCGTTAAGACGAATGTATTGGGTACGGAAAATGTTCTGGAGGCTGCACTTTCATCTGGAGTGAAGCGCGTCGTATGCCTAAGTACGGACAAGGCTGTTTACCCGATTAACGCGATGGGAATTTCCAAAGCGATGATGGAGAAAGTGATCGTGGCCAAGTCACGAGGTAGTGATTCAACAGTAATTTGTGCGACGCGCTACGGAAACGTCATGGCCTCGCGTGGTTCGGTTATCCCGTTATTCGTGGATCAAATTCGAGCGGGCGAGCCACTTAGTATTACCGATCCGGCTATGACGCGTTTCATGATGACCCTGGATGATGCGGTAGATCTAGTCGTGTATGCCTTTAAACGCGGGAAGCCAGGCGAAATTTTTGTGCAAAAAGCTCCCGCTGCGACAATCGAAACATTGGTGACGGCGCTGACGGAGTTAATGGGTGCTCCGAGTCACAAGATTCGCATTATTGGCACTCGCCATGGCGAAAAGCTGTATGAAACCTTGCTCAGTCGTGAGGAAATGGTTGCTGCCCAAGACTTGGGTGGGTACTACTGCGTGCCGCCTGATTTGCGGGATCTAAACTACGGCAAGTTTGTCGAGCATGGTGAAATCAAAATTTCCCAGGCAGTCGATTACAACTCGCACAACACGACTCGCCTCGATGTTGATGGAATGAAATCCTTGTTGATGAAGCTTTCTTTCATGCAAGCGATTGCGCGTGGCGAGTACGTCCAGCCGGAAGAGTGAAATGCGGGTACTGGTAACAGGGTCGAGGGGATTTATTGGTAAGAATTTGGTTGTGCGACTTGGCGAACTGCCAGGTTTCGAAGTTTTGCGTTTTGATCGTGACGATGCATTGTCTGCGCTTGCAGATAAAGTCCACCAAACGGATGCCGTAGTGCATCTGGCAGGTGAAAATCGACCCAAGGATGCTGCTGACTTCGCTCGGGGCAATGCAGAGCTTACAAAGTACCTTTGCACGGCCGTTAAGGCTTCCTCGCGGAAGATCCCAATTATTTTTGCATCCTCTACTCAGACGGGATTTTCCAATCCATATGGGCAGAGCAAGCGCGCGGCTGAGCAGGCAGTGGAACGATTGGCGATCGATACAGGTAATCCTGCGGTGATCTATCGCCTGCCAAATGTGTTTGGAAAATGGTGCAAGCCTAACTACAATTCGGTAGTCGCTACGTTCTGCCACAACATCGCACGTGATCTGCCAATAGAGATCAATGACGCTTCAACCCGCTTGCGTCTGGCCTATATCGATGATGTGGTTACCGAGTTTCTGTTTGCGCTGGAATCGACCGGTGACGGATTTCGCTGGGGTAAAGTTGCGGTTGAATATTCGATCACTTTGGGTGAGCTGGCGGCACAAATTGAGTCTTTTAAGAATTGCCGGAGCAATCTGATTTCCGAGCGTGTAGGGAACGGTTTGGTACGCGCTCTCTATGCAACTTATGTCAGTACTTTGCCGCCTTCCCAATTTGCCTATGCTTTGACGAGACATGGTGATGAACGTGGGGTTTTTGTTGAAATGCTGAAAACACCCGATTGTGGGCAATTTTCGTACTTTACTGCGCGACCGGGCGTTACGCGAGGCGAGCATTATCATCATAGCAAGACCGAGAAATTCCTAGTTATTAGTGGTCATGCGCGCTTCGGTTTTCGCCATATCATTACAAACGAGGCCTATGAGATTCTAACCTTAGGCCATATTCCCCAAGTAGTCGAGACGGCGCCGGGTTGGGCGCATAAAATCACGAACGTGGGTGCCGAAGAGATGGTAGTGTTGATTTGGGCCAACGAGATTTTCGATCCTGATCGTACCGATACGATCAGGTGCAGGGTTTGATATGAAAAAGCTGAGAGTTATGACAATTCTGGGGACGCGACCAGAGATTATTCGTCTATCACGGGTGATGGCGAAACTTGACATGCACACTGATCAAGTATTGGTTCATACGGGGCAAAACTACGATTACGAACTCAATGAAATCTTCTTTAACGATCTGGAAGTTCGCAAACCGGATTATTTCCTCAATGCTGCGGGTCGTACCGCCGCTGAAACGATCGGGAAGATCATCATTGCTGTCGATGGCGTTCTGGCGCAGGTGCAACCGGACGCTTTATTGGTACTAGGAGATACGAATAGTTGCATGGCCGTTTTACCGGCCAAGCGTCGCAAAATCCCGATCTTTCATATGGAGGCGGGTAATCGCTGTTTTGATCAGCGCGTACCGGAGGAAATTAATCGTCGGATCGTTGATCACACGGCGGACATTAACCTGACTTACAGCTCGATTGCGCGTGAATATCTCCTCCGCGAGGGATTGCCGCCGGAGATGGTGATAAAGACCGGCAGCCCGATGAACGAGGTACTTAGCCACTATCGTCCTGGTATCGATGCTTCGGATGTATTGGTGCGACTGGACTTGGAGTATGAACAGTTCTTCGTGGTGAGCGCGCACCGAGAAGAGAACATCGATTCAGACAAGAATTTTGCCAAACTCGTAAATGTATTGAGCACCATCGCCGAGCAGTATGGATTACCAGTCATCGTATCTACTCATCCGCGCACGCAGAAGAGAGTTGAGGCCAGCGGGGTCGTGTTTCATGAGCAGGTGCGTTTGCTGAAGCCACTTGGCTTCAAGGATTACAACAAATTGCAGATGACCGCCAAGGCCGTATTGTCGGACAGTGGCACGATTACGGAGGAGTCGTCGATACTTAATTTTCCGGCCTTGAATATTCGTGAAACACATGAGCGGCCGGAAGGAATGGAAGAGGCATCGGTGATGATGGTGGGACTGGAGTCAGATCGGGTGATGCAAGCCTTGGCGATTTTAGACTCCCAGCCGCGCGGCGTGGAACGTGGTCTACGACCAGTGGCGGATTATTCTGTGCTGAATGTCTCGGACAAAGTGGTTCGGCTTATTTATAGCTACACTGACTATGTGAACCGGGTTATCTGGAAAGAGTATTGAATCGTGCGTTTATTGGTCGTTACCCAGTATTTCTGGCCTGAAAACTTCAGGATCAACGATCTAGTCGCTGAGTTGAATCGACGCGGCCACGATGTGACTGTTTTGACCGGTTGGCCTAACTATCCGGAAGGAGATATTTTTAGCGACTTTTCGAAGAACCCCAGTATTTTTGACGTTTATCAGGGCGCTACGGTAATTCGCGTTCCGATGGTACCCAGAGGTAAAGGTAACCTAAAGTTGATGCTCAACTACTTCACCTTTGCGTTGAGTGCATCACTCTTGGGGCCGTGGAGGCTCCGCGGCCGCCGCTTTGATGCGATCTTCACCTGCCAACTTTCGCCTGTGACCGTGGGTATTCCAGCTGCGATCATGCGGGCAGTTAAGAATGTTCCGATGGCGTTCTGGGTATTGGATCTATGGCCAGAGTCGTTACAGGCAATTGGGGTGGTTCGCTCGAAATTCGTGCTGGGGCTCGTAGGGAAGATTGTTTCCCGCATCTATGGCCACTGTGACTTGATTCTCGCACAGTCAAGAAGTTTCATCCCGCAAATTGCCAAGTATTGCGGACCACTTGGGCAAATTGAGTATTTCCCGAGTTGGGCGGAGTCAATTTTCGATATGCAGGATGTGCTGCCAGCTACTGAGGTACCCTCAAGACCAGGAATGTTTACCGTTATGTTTGCGGGAAACATTGGCGATGCGCAAGACTTTCCTGCGATTCTAGCGGCTGCGGAAAGCTTGAAGAACTGTCCACGCATTCGCTGGTTGATCGTTGGTGACGGACGAATGGCTGGGTGGGTGGCGAATGAGGTCAAAGTTCGCGGCCTTCAGGATTCCATTTTGTTGCTTGGGCGCTACCCTGTTGAAAGAATGCCATCGTTTTTCAAGCACGCAGACGTGTTACTGGTTTCCTTAAAAGACGAACCAATTTTTTCACTGACTATTCCGGGTAAGTTGCAATCTTATTTGGCCGCTGGAATACCGGTTCTCGCCATGCTGAATGGAGAAGGTGCGGAGGTAGTGCGGAACGCTGGGGCAGGTTTGACATGTAAGGCCGGAGACCACGAAGCCCTAGCTCGATCTGTTTTGACGCTTTCCGAGATGCCCATTCATGAACGAAAAGCTATGGCGATGAAAGGCGTTACCTTAAGCAAGGAAGAATTTGGACGGGCACGACTAGTTGATCAGCTTGAGGCTTCGCTCTTGAAACTTCGGGGGCAATGGAAATCAGCAAGTCGTAGTAAACCTTCGGCTGGCCTCCTCCCATAGCGGTCGATTATGCTGTCGGAAAGATTGACCTGGACACGCAACGTGCAACCAACGAGCCTATGAGACCTATGGTTACTCTTGATAAGGGGCTTACAGATGAATAAGCGATTTTCCGAGAAGTAGGTCATTCGGATTCTGCGCGAAGCAGAATCGCCTAGGGTACAGATTTTGGAACTTAGCCGACGGTACAACCTTGCCGAGCAGACTTTCTATCGATGGCATAACAAGTACGTAGGCCTCGATGCCCCACGCCTGCGTGCACAGCGGCTGGAGAGTAGCAACGCCATACTCAAACGTTTGGTGGTTGCGCAATCGCTGGTGATCGAGGGGTTGAAGGAGAACTCAAGAAAATGAGTCCCCCCGACTTGTCGGCGCGAAGCGCTGCAGTGTTTGATGAGTCGAGTTCGATTGAAACGCGCGGACTACTGGCATCTTGCATGTAGCAGATAAATCGCGGCCGATGAGCTCAAGTAGCTTGATAAAGACCCAGATATGGGAAGTTGGCTGACGGCTACCTTTCGGTTTGGATATCGCCGTAGCGCTGTCTTGCTCAACGAGAACGAACGCTGGGTCAAGCGCGTGTGGCGGCAGTTGTGTCCCCCTCGATCACATGCTTAACCGCTGCTTACCGAAAATCCTCCGTGTATTGCCTATCTGGTCCACTGTCTATCATACGTCCTCCACAAAGCGAAATTAGCAGATTTCGTGGTGTCCGTCTTCAGGGGACCAGTTCGGTTCACACGCCTGATGAGGTTGTGCGGCATGCCTGAGTGCATCCGGACCACGGGACCGAGTTCGCCGCAACGCGAGTCATGAAATGGCTTGCGGGGCGGCGGGTCGTTCCGCCCGGCAAGCTTTGGCAAACGGTTTTGTCGAAAGCTTCAATGGCAGGCTGCGTGATCAGTGTTTGAACCGGGAGTGGTTCCACAATCTTCGTAAACTCGGGTTGAAATCGATGGCTGGCGGCAGTCTTATAATCGTCGGCGACCGCATCGTCCTTTGGTGCACCTGACAGATGAGTCGGTTAGAAAGCAAGGCTGTAATATCACAGAACGGTTCACAGCGTAGACAGCGGAAAATTGCGTATCTAGGTCAATTTGCTATTGTCGAATGCGATACGTTTGACTCACGCCAAATCGCGGTAATGTTATTTGCCGCTATTCGTAAGAAGGTAGCGCAACGCTGATGAAATTCTTGGTGATCGACCACTATTTTCAGCACGATATAGAATCATTGTGCCATATCGCATCGGGGCATGAGTTTCGGGTGTGGCCAGCTAGCCGACTCGGTCAGTTGGCCGGCCGGTATTTCCCAAAGTCTGTGTTCAGTAGTCTTTTGGGTGAGGCTTATGCACTACCCGAATACGCCGAGGCGCGTCAGCGTTACCAGATTGCGGCGCGCCGAGTTTTCCATCGCATCTATATGACCTTCCCTTTTGACTGCATCATTTCGCCATCTGACACTATTTTTTACCTACGAGCGTGGGTCGACGTGGCTCATGAATTAGGGTTGCCTTTCATTGTGTTGCAGAAGGAAACCGCAATTTCGCCCTACACAATGGTTGAAGACGCGCGAGGCATTGGCCAATCGTTGCCGTTCATTGGCGACTTGATGCTGGTCTGCAGTGAGCACCATAAACAGTATTGGCTAAATGCGGGTGCCAACGGAAACAAGATTGTAGTTACGGGGCAGCCGCGTTTTGATTTCTACAGCCGGCCAGACAGATGGAAGCCGCGAGCCCCTATAATATTCGATGCGCAAGCCAATCGCCCGTCCATACTCTTCTTTAGTTATGATCTTGGTGCCTATTCTCCCGAAGGTGTTTTGGCGCAGACATGGATACAACTGCGAACAGAAACGGAAGAAGTCTTAATTAGCTTGGCGCAACAGGGGCGCTACAGAGTCATTGTTAAGCCACACCCACAGCAGCAAGGAATTCCTGCATATCGAGACCACCTACGCGCGCTGGCGGGTGACCAGTGGGAAAAAACAGTTTGGCTCGTATCGGGGGACGGTGACGCGCGGCGGCTTATTGTGAACGCAAACATTGTGGTTGGATTCCAAACCACAGCTTTGTTCGAAGCGCTTGCTGCCAAGAAGCACGTTGTATATACATTCTGGTCCTCCCCCGTACATGACTTTGCTGAGAATCTATTGCCACTGCACGAAATGGAAGATGTGCTCACTGTAGCTCGCTCCCCGGCAGATCTAGAGCGCTCGCTGCTTTCAATGTCAGAATCCAAGTGGGACGTACAGCATTCAATACGTCAATCGGAGGTCGTTAAGCAGCTGGGACCCTTGGACGGTGGTGCTGCTAAACGTTGCCTCAAGTTGATTGAAAAGTACGTTGCTGATTACGCGAAGCACAGAGAGACGGCAGCACTCGCAATTCGCCGTGATCTTGATGCGCGATCGCCTGCCTATTGTCGACGGTTGTTGCCGCGGGCGCGTTTGTCCGTATGGTCTTGGCGGCTAGTTGAGTGGCTACTGCCAGTGGTAAGCCCAATGTGGGAATCTGTGCGTTGGTTGCTGGGCAGACGAGGTCCTGCCTTTACACACCGAAAGGTAATTGAGTTCCGTCGCGCTGCCGAAGAAACAGTGACTTATTGTCGCGCGGTTTTGACCAAACAAGGGGCAGAGAGATAGCTCTCAGAATCCGATGAAGCGCCGCTTTGCTCTGACGTCTTTGCTCAACATGTTAGGTGTTGGATTAAGTTTCGTAATCAGCTTTGCCGTTACTCCCTTAATGATTCGTACTTTAGGCGCGGAGGCCTACGGCGTATGGGTGCTGGTAACTGCATTTTCGGTTGTGTCCGGGTATATGTCTCTGTTGGATCTAGGGATACAGTCCGCCGTCGTCAAATTTGTTTCGGAGTCCCACGCCCGCCGGGAAATTGATGCTGTAAACCAAATATTTAGCAGTGGGTTCTATCTTTTTTTCGGGATAGGTGTGCTGGGCGCGCTTGTCCTTGTAGCATTTGCGCAGTTGTTTCTAACGCGGGTCTTTAACATCCCCGCCCATTTGGTCGAAGTCATGCGACTACTGCTATGCGTATTAGCGGCACAAATCCTGGTTGAATTTCCGGGACTAATTGTTTCAGCGCTCTTGGATGGCGTGCAGCGCTACGACTTGCAACGGGTTATTCATATCGGATATATGATTATTAATGCAGTTCTCTTGGTTACACTACTTCTGCTGGGCTATGGACTTCTGGCAATGAGTATCACCATGTTAGCGTTGACTGTCGCAAAGGTGCTGGTGCAGGTAGTCCTTGCGCAGCGCTTACTGCCAAGACTCCGGCTGGTACGAAATTTTGATATCGGGTTACTGCGCCGAGTTGCTACATTCAGTGGGCAGATCTTTCTCATCCGTATCAATGCAGTTATATACAACACTATGGATAAGACCATTATTGGTTCACTGCTTAGCAGCACGCAATTAACTACTTACGACATCGCCAATAAACTTCGCAACATAAGTATTGCCCCGCTCTCGTTCATAACGCCGCAGGTTGTCCCAGCCGCGGCAGCCTTGAACGGCGCGGGAGATCAAGTGCGTCTGCAGGAATTATTCCTTAAAGGCACAAAGTATCAGATGGCGTTAGCGATACCAGTCATTGTTGTGGTAATGATTTTAGCTGAACGGTTTATTCGTGTATGGATAGGCCCTGACTATGCTTACATAGCTAACATTGCTCGATTGTTTGTGGTATCTGTGTTTCTAGATTCTATGATAGCTGTTGGCCAAAATGTGTTGATAGGCATAGGACGGGTCAAGCCGATGATTTGGATAAACGTTGTGACTACTGCGGTGAACTTAAGCCTTAGTGTTTACCTGACTCTGAAAATAGGGATAGAAGGTGTAATGTGGGGTACTCTTATTGGTTTAGGCCTCGCAGTTGGCCCCTATTTCTGGTTCTTCGCAGATTCACTGAAAATATCCTGGGTGCGTATGTGGCGCGAGGTAGTCTGGCCCACTTATTCAGTAGCCACCGTGTTGGCCGCGCTTCTCTATATTGCAGAAGATCGATTGGGGTTGCCTGATAATTTCTTGACACTGGGGCTGATGGGGCTGGCCGGAGTGGGCGTATATTATCTGTTGTTTTGGACGTTCAGCTTGAGCACACTCGAACGTGAAATGTTTTTGGAAACTGGATTGCGCGCGGTCGGATTGCGCTCCTGACCTGATGCGATCTAGAAGGCGAAGCGTGAATTGTATTATAAAGTCTCGGCAAGTGACAAAGGAGCTGCTTAAGTGGGTAATGAGACTCCCTGGAATGGTAGAAGGCTACTTGTGGATACATGATATCTTGGGCTTGTCACCACGCTACGATTCGTGCTGGCGCTATTTATCTAAGTGGATGGACGAACTGAAACATGCAAATGCGGCTAATAAGCCTCCGTGCTGCCGCGTTCTCTTCTTCAGCACTACGTGTGAATGGAACAACTTCTCACTTGCGCTTTCAGTTGTGTTGGCGGCACGTAATGTGGATGTTGACTTTGTATGGTCATTGCATCCACACATCATCGTATCAAGCCCAACGTTAGGATATAAACACTGGCGGCGTTCAGCTACCGCCATTGATCATTCGCGTTGGACGCAACAGCGGTTACGTGTATTCGACTTGGAGGCCGTAATCCCAAGTCTGGTGACGGATGAAATGGAAGAAATAGCCAGTCGCCAAGCGCTTATTGACGTCAGTTATCTTTTGAAGAAGGAGCGAGTGCATATCGACTCGGAATCATTGGATCGTGCGACATTTGATTTGCGGCGTAAGCAAAACCTTGACACCATCTCACGGATCTCAACGCTTCTAAGCAACCGCAAATACGACCGTGTGATCGTCCCCAATGGTGTATCACTTGATTTTGGAGCTGTGTTCGGTTATGTAAGGCGTCTCGGACTTCCCGTCTCAACCGTTGAATTTTGGGATATTGCCAATACGGTTGTGGTTTCCAAAGACGCACCCGTCGTCGGAATTGACACGCACGATCTTTGGTGTCAAGACGCACCTCACGTTTTGACGATGAGCAAACGTGCGCGCGTGCAACAGGTTATTGACATACGCCAAAAGCCTTCAACCAAGGCGCTGACAATTAGATATCAAAACGTTGAGGTCAAGTCCCCGGAAGGAATCAGAGCACAGTTAGGATTGTGTTCGGATAAACCGATCGTACTTCTCTGTCCGAATGTGCCGTTCGACTCAATATTCTACGTTGAGCGCAATAAGAACTTTGCTACCATGGCAGAATGGCTCATCAAAACGGTCGACTATTTTAGAATGCGCACCGACTGTCAACTTATTATTCGCAGTCATCCTGCAGAGACACATTTTAAAACTACTGAAACTACAGAAAATCTTGTTCGGGAGGCTCTCCCTGCCTTGCCAAACCATATTATCCTATTACCACCGGATGCACCTATCAACACCTATTCTCTTATGAGAATTGCCAACTTGGGCTTGGCCTATGCTTCAACCACTGGGCTAGAGATGGCCATGCGCGGTCTTCCAATAATTTGTGGGATTTCAAATCAGCACTATAACAAGAAAGGATTCACAATCGATCCTGGTACCCAAGAGGAGTACTTTGATTGGATTGACCGTGTTTTGAGCGAGCCGAAGACGTCCCGTCTAACAATACGTCAAGTTGAGCTGGCTTGGTGCTACGCAGATATCTTCTTTAATCAATGGCCACGACCTTTCCCCTGGCACACCACAACTTTGGGGCGCGATTTGAAAAGATGGCCAATTGGGCGAATGCTATCCCCGGAAGGTGAAGAGAAGTTTGGCCAAGTATTTGATACCTTAAGCGGACTGTCCAGCAACTAACTCTGGATGGCAAAGTGATTAAACCTCCGTTGAAACAAACTTATATAGACATACGTCAAGAGTCAATAAGGTCTATATCTTACGTCCTCTTTTTGGCGGGGTTTTCATATTACTGCATTTTGCCAATTATCTTTTTGTCGTCCTTTCCCGATAACGTCATTGCCAAAATTGTATTGGAGAGATTTCCTGAGCGTCACATGGTGATGTATTGGTGTTTGATTGCACTTTACTTTATCTCATTTTCATGCGGCTACTATTTTAGTAGCAAAAAAGGCCCCACTAAGGCAAGGGAAAAAATCAGTAATAATATTGGAAAGTTGAGTGTTCTTGTGACAACGTGTTATGTTGGTATAGCTATATCTATTGTCAACGTAACGGAAATATTGTCACCGCTCGGGTACCTTGATGGATATGACATAGGCCACAGGGGGCAATTGACCACGTTCTATCTGATATCCATTTGGTGGTTTATTTACTTGAAATCAATGAAGTCAACCGTCTATACTAATATTCAGAGCAAGCTAATGGCCGCTATTGCATTTATTGCGGGGCTAAACTTACTAACCCTTGGTTCACGGCTAGGCGTTATTAGTGGGCTCATTAGCCTATTTATCTTCTATGGCTATTTTGTAAAAGGAAAGCAGTTACAAGTAAGGGTCGTGCGAAAGTTGGGTTCCCTCAAGTGGATTGCCATCATTGTTATGGTAGCTATTTTGATGTTCTCGATTGGGCTACTCAGAACCGGGGAAGGTATTTCTCTGGAAGGTATTATAGGTATATTCGCGGCCGAGCCAATATTTATCTACGCCAGTGTTCCGAATTATTTTATGCACAGTTCGTTGCCTCTTTTTGCGATTCCTTTTGACCTATTCACCGGTATCGTAGGGGCGATTCCATCGTTCCTATTTCCTGACAAAGCTGACCTATTTTTAGAATACTCTGCGAGAAATGTGGACTCATATTCTGGATTCGGTGGCGTACATCATTTGGTATCGCTGATTGCGAATTTTGGTTTGATCGGGTTCCCGTTCGTAGCATTTATTGAGGGCACGTGGTTTGGAATGCTGGTGAGACGCGTCAATGCCAATGCATTTTATCGTGCTGTGGCTCTAACTTCAATTTCGCTACTAACTTTCTTCATGTTTAGAGAGGGGCTACAAGCTCCGATCAAGCTCCTATTTTTTAATTTTCTACTTTTCCCTTTTATCGTGATCCGAATGCTGTTGTTGGTAAAGCCGTTAGTTACTGCTAAGGCAGCGGGGAAAACTAACGGTACGTATGGTCCGAAACATTCAAGCGATTCATTTGTCGTTTGTCCAACTGGAATATCTGACCAAACTAACGGGGCCAGCCTTCAGCATAGGGGTGAATAATTGGCAAAGATAGCCATAGATTGCACACATTTTATTAAAGGAAAAGCAGGCGGGTTTGAGGCTTATTTATTAAATTTATTAGACGGTTTATTATCCATCGATAATTTGAATATCACATTGTATGTTCTGAGTGGCCAACAACTTTCATTTGTAAAATATCGGAGGATATTTTCTGTAAAGCCAATCTCTGTGACGAATTTATATCAAAGGATCGCGTGGCAGAACATGCTTCTGCCATTTATTAGTATTAAGTATGATGTTATTTTATTCCCGGCAAATTTTAGACCTCTGTTACTCTTTTGCAGATCAGTTACCGTTATTCATGATTTGCAGTATATCTATTACCCAGAATATTGGTCATTCCCTAGGTTGCTTTATAGAAGGGCTTTTATTCCATATTCTATAAAAATTTCTGGCAAAGTAATAACCATATCAGAAACCATAAAGCGTGAAATCGCTAAAAATTTTAAGAGAAAGGATGCAATCGTTATATATAACGCGATAAAGCGGAAGAGAAAGAGCGACGAAATTGCCACTGGCATAGATATTCCGCAACGATTCCTTCTTATACCATCTGCCTTAGGGCCACATAAAAATTTGCCAAATTTGGTTAGAGCAATTGATCATTTACCCATTATTGATGACAGCCCATATTTTGTTTTTGTCGGGGCATATGAGAGCAAGGATTTTCCCGCTAAATTTGAGTCAGATAGAATTTTGGTCCTAGGGTATGTAGACATCACAATTCTTGAATCGTTGTACTCACGTTGCATCGCTGTTATTTTGCCTTCTGTTTATGAGGGATTTGGTATGCCATATGCCGAAGCATTGTTTGCGAACAAACCAATAGTTGCCTCCGATATTCCTATTGCTCGTGAAATTTTGAATGAAAATGCCGAATTTATTCAAGCACCGTTTGATGATGTCCAAATCCAAAAGGCTCTGAGACGGGTTTTGGATGGTAGCTCTACTATTCCTCTGCCTTCCGATATTGACTCACTTAAGACCAGAACCGACCCAATTGAAGTGGCAAGGCAATACGTTGGGGTTTTGGAACTAGAGGATCTCTGATTAAGTCCACCGAAGTAGACGAGTAGGCGTTAAGCCGTTCATAGGTGAGACATGCGGATGAACCAATGAAGCAGATGGCGCTGGCAGCCGAAGGATTCGAACGCTATGGACGACGACCCGCCGTGCTCACTTGTTTAGCGCTTTCCAAAGTGCATAACAGGCTTGTAGCCTGACCGAGGCTGTGATGGCGGCTTTCTTCGTCAGTTGTGGTCTGTCGATAGCGATCATCGGGCTATTGCTGATTTCGAAGCTCGCCTGGCGACTTGCGGTAGATTTGCCCAACGACCGTTCACTGCATAGCCGACCTATCCCGCGAATTGGTGGATGGGGTGTGATACCTGCGGCCGTTGGGGCCGCTTTTCTTTTTGGCGAGGCAGAGTGGCCTCTGGCTGGACTGGCGATGCTGCTGTTTGTCGTGTCTTATTTGGACGATCGCTTTAGTCTTCCAATTCTTGTCCGCTTGACGACGCACGCTGTCGTCTCGGTCGCTTGGGTCATATTCGGACCTGCCAGCCTGCCACTGCTTCTGGCGGGGATTGCTGTGATTGCGATCATATGGTGGATCAATTTGTATAACTTCATGGACGGGGCGAACGGTTTGGCTGGGGGAATGGGGCTTATCGGCTTTTTGGCCTACGCGATAGCGGCGGCTTCCCACGATATGGTGCCGCTGACGGTATGGTCGCTCGCGTTGGCGGGCGCGTCGGCCGGGTTTCTGCTGTTTAACTTTTCTTCGGCACGGGTGTTTCTAGGCGATTGCGGTTCGGTGCCGCTCGGTTTCTTTGTGGGTGCGCTTGGATTGTGGGGCTGGTCTGGGGGGGCTTGGCCATCTTGGTTTCCGTTTCTGGTTTTTGCCTCTTTCTTCCTCGACGCTACGGTAACGCTGTCGCGGCGGATGATAAATGGCGAACCGTTCTGGCGAGCGCACGCGGAGCACTATTACCAACGCCTTATCCGCTCGGGATGGAGTCACCCTCGTACGGCAGTGCGCGAGTATGTGCTCATGATGGCGTCGGCAAGTTTGGCGACGGCTATGCTTACTTGGTCGGTTTCGGCCCAATATGCTGGCTTGGTGGCGGCGGCGGGCGTGTTCGTAGGCGTGGCGATCCTTGTAGATCGTCGCTGGTTGCAAATGCAGCAGCAGGCCGGCAAAGCATCGTCAGGTTGGCCGACGTGGCAGTATTTGCTGATTCCCAGTCTCCTGACCGGGGTGGCGGTAATTGCTGTTATTCCCTTGCGTGACGCATCGCGGTACCCCTATATTATTATCGAGGCTCCGGACGGGTTGCGCGCGACATTTCTGCATCGCGGCCGTCCGAAGGCAGCCCAATGCGAAGCAGATGTCGCGCAATTTGTGGCTACCATTCAAGCGAAATGTGCAGCCTGCAAAATCGTTGAAGAGAACTGTCTCGATAGGCTAGAGCCGAAGCAGAGCCAGATGCTGGCTGCTGCGCCTCTGGATATGCCGTCGGCTCGCCTGTCAGATGGGGTCGTGACGTTTAAGAGTGATAATCCCGGCGTAGCGCTTGCTGTCTGTCGGGAGAGCGAACGGCAGGCCTCGATGGGCCCCAAGGCGGGCTTCGTCGAGTGCTATTCACCGGGTCAGGTTCGGAAGTTGCTGTGACGATGATGCAGACTAAGGGGTAGGGGGAATGTTGTCATTCTCAAGGCTTGAAACCCTGCCCCGCTCTGCCAAGCTGGCCATCTTGGCGATCAGCGATTCCTCGATGGCTGCTGTCGCGGTATGGTTCGCTGTTCTGCTGCGCGCGGGCGGCATGCCGGTAATGCCCGGGCTGTATGTAGCGATCGTTACTATTTTAGTCATGTTGCTTGTACCGACCGTTGCGATCGTTTGCGGCTATTACCGCTTGGTATTGCGCTTCGGTACGCCGACGTTGGTTGCGCTATCAGCCTTGGTGAGCGGAGTTTCCGGCTTGATATTAGGTGGCGTCGGGTGGTATGGCGGCGCCACTCAGATGAGCGCGCTCGGGCTCGGCGCTGTGTTTGCGCTGGTGTTGTTTTCGGAGTTCATATTGAGCCGGGCCTTCGCCCGTTTTTTGTTGAACAGCAACGGCCATCACGGGCAAGGCACGGTGGTGGCGATTTATGGTGCCGGCGCCGCGGGGCAACAACTGGCAGCGATGTTGCGGAGGGCGGCGGAATATCGCCCGGTAGTCTTTCTGGACGAAGCCCCGGGTCTTCGAGGGCGGATGGTGGAAGGCCTGACGGTATTGGCGCCAGGTGATGGGAAGCTGGTTGAGTTGCTGCGATCGAAGGGTGTACAGCAAATCTACTTGGCGATTCCTTCGCTGAAGGCTGGCCGACGGCGCGAGATTCTGGAGTCGCTTGGAACGCTTCCATTCCACGTGCGATCGGTGCCGGGTTTACCTGAGTTGATGGAGGGCGCCAAACTCGACCAGTTGACGGAAATCAGCATCGAGGACTTGCTGGGGCGAGACCCGGTGCCACCGCTTCCCGGCCTTCTGGAAAAATGCATTCGAGGCAAGGGGGTGCTGATTACGGGAGGTGGTGGGTCGATCGGTTCCGAATTATGCCGCCAGGTGCTCGCCTTGCAGCCGCGGGAATTGGTGGTGCTCGAGCGCAGCGAATTGGCACTGTATCTCATCGAGCAGGAGTTGCTCACGCTGGCGGTAGTGTTAGGTGGAGTGACAGCCTTGCGCTTTCAGCTCGGGTCGGTGACGGATGCGCCCCGTCTACGAGGGCTGTTTTCCGAGTTCGAAATCGATACCGTCTACCATGCGGCGGCTTACAAGCATGTGCCGATCGTGGAGCACAACCCTGCTGAGGGGCTGCGAAACAACGCGCTTGGTACCTGGAAAGTGGCACGGGCCGCTGCGGCTGCTGGGGTTAGGCACTTTGTGCTGATTTCGACCGACAAGGCTGTGCGGCCGACGAATGTGATGGGCGCAACCAAGCGTGTGGCTGAATTGGTGGTGCAGGCGCTGGCGGGGGAGTATCCGGCAGTCGTCTTTTCGATGGTGCGGTTTGGCAATGTGCTGGGTTCCTCCGGTTCCGTGGTGCCCCTCTTTCGCAAGCAAATTGAAAACGGCGGGCCGATTACGCTGACTCACACCGAAGTGACGCGGTATTTCATGACCATACCGGAGGCGGTTCAGTTAGTGATCCAGGCGGGCGCGATGGCGTCAGGTGGCGAGGTTTTCGTGCTGGATATGGGCGCGCCAGTAAAAATCCTGGATCTGGCGACGAAGATGGTGCGGCTGAGTGGTCTAACGGTACGGGACGGCAGCAATCCACAAGGTAATATCGCCATCGAAGTAACGGGACTACGGCCGGGCGAAAAACTGTATGAGGAACTGTTGATCGGCAGTGATGTTTCTGAAACTGAACATCCGCGCATCATGCGGGCGCAGGAGAAACGTGCCGATTGGAAATGCTTGGAACAGGAGTTGGAGACGCTAGATCAGGGTATGGGCGTGGGGCCTGGTGCCGCCAAGGAAGTTCGGGAAGTGTTGCAGCGATGGGTAGCGGGGTATCAGATTCAATGAAGCAAACGTTCCATTGTTCGCGGGTCGTGAATTGCGGTAACGGGAGCCCGACATCAAGTCACGGTTGTTGCTCTGGCGCGACACTTCCCACGGATTGCAAGAATGCTCGATGCAATCAAGTTGCAACTTTCTAATTTCTTGTGGATAATAGCCCTAAGAGAGGGTCGCAATCGGTATTTCAAAAACTTGCAACTTTCTGTTTTTTGTGGATAATGGGTTCCTCGCTCTGAGGAATGCCACTCGAATTCGTGATTTTGCCCAGGTTGATACAGGAGAGAAAAATGAAGAAAGTACTCGCCGTTGTTGTTGCTTCTATGTTTGTTGCAGGTAGTGCGTTGGCCCAACAGCAGTCGTCCGGCGGTACAGCCGGAGCGGGCGGAGCAGGCGGTGCTGGTGCAGCTGGTGCGGGCGCCGCGGCCGCCGGCGGGATTACAGCCGGCATGATTGCAGCAGCCGTGGCGGTTGCCGCAGTTGCAGTTGCCGCGTCTACGTCTAACGATAATAATCAGACGACCACGACTGTCACGACTAAGTAAATCTAAGTCGACTGTTCTTCAAAAAATCCTTGGCCTGTCGCCAAGGATTTTTTTGTTTTTGCGGTTCAAGAATCGATACCTTTCTGGTGTCAAGCTGGACTTATAGCTAAATCCCCTTGCTCCCTCTTTTTCAAGGGGGAAGCTCATAGCGACGAGCGCATGGCTTAAGATAGTGCCGTCGAGTTCTGTTCCCGCGAACGTGATGATTCGAACCCTGACTGCGGTACTCTCATTGATCGTTGCGTTGTCTGGCTGCTCCTCTGCCAGCAATGCGATTCTGCAGACCTTGCCGTACGCGTACGGGCGCAACCCGGGCGTTGACAACGCCAGACTGAATCCAAATTTCCGTTATCTCAGAGTGACCATCGGCGGCCGCGTGGTTCTGCTTGCGCTGGGCAACGTCGACAGCGATCCTCAAAGTCCGATAGAGGTATGGTACAGCGCTGAACGCGAGGTATTGCGCCTGCAGAACGGGCGGCTTGTCGGGGCGGTAGGGCTGACGACGGAATGGCGTAACGTTTCCTTGCCCGAATTGCCGTCTTGGTCGAAGGCTGCGAGTGCCAAGGGCGAAATTCGATGGACTCGTAACCGCGATGTTATGCCTGGGTATCGGCTTGGGGTGAAAGATGCGCTATTGCTGCGCGTTGTTGAGGTGCCGGGACGGAGCGCGTTGAAAGATCTGGATGCGCGGGGGCTGACTTGGTTTGAGGAGCGGAGTGAGGCTGGTACGTGGTTGGCGAGAACTCTTGGAAATGTTGCTGACGCTCCGTTGCCGCCGGCGCGGTATGCGGTAGATTTTTCAGGTGGTAAAGAAACTGTTGTTTATGGGGAGCAGTGCTTGGCTGTGGAGCTTTGCTTTACTTGGCAGCGGTGGCCGGTGCAGATGCAGAGTGCGGCTGGGCAGAAGTGATGAGTTCAAGGTTATCTCACGATGCTCGCGCACCCTCACCCCCGCCCCTCTCCCGCTTGAGCGGGCGAGGGGAGAGAAGGCCGATTCCACGCGCCCACACAACTGAAGAAAAGCAGATTCCTCGCGTTGCGCCCCGAAGGAAGTCCTCTTGGGGGGCTCGGAATGACGAATTTCGAACTGTCAAAGGTGCACATAAGCTTGTCGTAGCGCTGATTGGGGCATTCGTCCTGGTCCCCTCTGTGTCTTACGGTCAGGCTGCCTCTGTATCTTCGCTTGGTGCGCAAGGGCAGTCTGCCGTTGTCACGCCGAATACGATTACCACCTCGAAGCGGTTGAGCGATTGGCTATTGGAACAAGCCATCGACCAGGATGCTTATCCGCTGGGTCTTAGTTGGCGGGTGCCGGGGGAGGTGGCGGCGCAGGGGGCGCTGAAGCTTGCACTTCTTAAGAGCCTGTCCGGCCAGGATCGCGAGGTGAAAGCAGATGCCGAGGCGCTGCGGCGGCTGAGCGACTTGGTGCGCACGCTTCCGGTTACGGGACGCGTTCCGGTGGCGGTGCCCGATGCGCGCTGGCTGCAGGCGAATCCGACGCGCGATCCTATGCTTCAGCCTGGGCATAGTGTCGTTTTGCCCAAGCGCCCGCGTAGTGTCACGGTGATTACTTCGCTCGGTGCACGCTGCGCGGTGACTCACACTGCCGGCGTCGAGGCGATGGCATATGTGCAGGCGTGCGCACCGGCAAATTCGTGGTGGACGGATTGGGCCTGGTTCGCGCACCCGGACTGGGTTTGGGTGGCACAGCCGGACGGGAGGGTGCAGCGCTTCGGCGTGGCGGCTTGGAACCGCGAAGCTCAGGATGAGCCAGCGCCGGGAGCCTGGATCTGGGCGCCGCCTTGGAATGGTGGGTTTTCGGAGAATTTGTCGCAGACGCTGATTACTTTTCTTGCAACACAGGGGCCAGCTGCGGATCCGCAGCTTATCGCGAGTGAGCTCAGTCCCTCCTCGAAGTCCCACCCTCACCCCCGCCCTCTCCCGCCGGGGCGGGAGAGGGGGTTAGCTGCCGCGCAATTAGCAGATGGAAGCGCGTCTGAGGCGTGGGCGCCTTCCGGTCTACCTGAGCTTGGGGGATCGGCGCAAGGGCTGCACGACCGAAGAGGTCTTGGAGAAGCCGGCGCAGCCGATGCGGGCAGCGCGCTTGTCCTGCCACCACCTAGCCCTTCCACACGCTCGCGCAGTCTTGTGACCACAGCAAGCGACTGGGGCGGGGTCGGGCTGTTGCAGACGCCGAGTGCGCGCATGGAGAAGGCCGGCAATCTGACGGTCAACTTCAGCCGCATCTATCCTTATTTCCAGGGCAACATCATGGTGCAGCCCTTGGACTGGCTGGAGGCGGGATTCCGCTACACTACGGTTAGTAACCGTCTCTATAGTTCCAGCCCGGACTTTAGCGGCAATAACGCGTATTTGGATAAGAGCTTCGACGCCAAATTCGGACTTTGGACCGAATCCGCGTATCTACCGCAAGTCGCAGTTGGCTTTCGAGACTTCGCCGGGACCGGGCTGTTCTCGGGTGAATACTTGGTCGCGAGCAAGCGCACTGGCCCGCTCGACTGGAGCCTCGGCCTAGGCTGGGGTTACACGGGTGCGCGCGGCAATTTGCGCAACCCGCTGGGTCGCCTGTTTCCATCGTTTGATACGCGCAAGGGTAGCAATGTCGCGACCGGTGGCAGTTTCGCCTTTGGCAGCTATTTTCACGGCCCCATGGCTTTGTTCGGCGGCGTGCAGTATCAGACACCGTGGGAGCCGCTGATTCTGAAGCTGGAGTACGACGGCAACGATTATCAGCATGAAGGCCTGGACAACACTCTGCCGCAAAGCTCCCCCTGGAACCTCGGCGCGGTCTACCGAGTCGGGCGCGCGGTCGATGTCACTCTAGGCGTAGAGCGGGGCAACACTGCCATGCTCGGCGTCACCCTGCACACCCAGCTGGATGGGCTGTCGATGCCGAAGCTGAACGATCCGCCGCGGATCGCGGTGACGGCCGCCCGGCCGCAGCAGGCGCCCGACTGGTCAGCGACGAGCCACGACATCGCGGCGCAGACCGATTGGCATGTGCGCAGGATAGAGCAGCGCGGCCGCGAGCTTCGCGTGACGCTGGACGATGCCGAAGCCACCTATTGGCGCGAGCGCGCGGACCGGGCGACGGCGGTGCTCAACCGAGATGCGCCGGCGAGCGTGGATCGCTTTTCGCTCACCTACCGCCAGCGCGGGGTGGATGTTGCCGAGCATGTGATCGATCGCGACGCCTGGGTGGCGCAGCAGACGCAGCCTTTGCCGCCGCACGAGCAGCGTGCGGCGCTGATCGCACGCGCTCCGGAAAACCTCGCGCCAGAGAAACCGCTTTATCAGAACACGCGGCCGATGTTCGAATCCGCACTCGGGCCGAATTACCAACAGACGCTGGGCGGCCCCGATGGTTTCGTGCTGTTTCAGGTCGGAGCGGCGGAGCAAGTCAAGCTGCGCCTGCGCGAAGACACCTGGGTGCAGGGCAGGTTGCAACTCGGCCTGTACGACAACTACGACAAATACAAGAATACCGGTTCGAGCTCGATGCCGCGGGTGCGCACCTATCTGCGCGAATACATCACCAGCTCGAAGTTCACCTTACCGAATCTGCAGGCGACGCACGTCGGCCGCTTCGGCGAAAACCAGTATTACAGCGTCTACGGCGGCTACCTCGAGTCGATGTTCGCCGGCGTCGGCGGCGAGTGGCTGTACCGGCCGTTCGCGAGCCGCGTTGCGCTCGGCGTGGATGCGAATCTGGTGAAGCAGCGCAATTTTGAGCAGGACTTCGGCTTTGACAATGCCGGCGCGCAGACCGGCTATCGCACCGCCACCGGCCATGCGACGCTGTACTGGGACACCGGCTGGAACGGCGTGCAGGCGAATCTGAGCGTCGGCCGTTACCTGGCGAAGGACATGGGCGCGACCTTCGACGTGTCGCGCGTGTTCCAGAACGGGGTCAAGTTCGGCGCGTTTTTCTCGAAGACCAATGTGTCCTCGGCGACCTTTGGCGAAGGCAGTTTCGACAAAGGTGTCTACCTGAGCGTCCCCTTCGACGCCTTCCTGACAAAATCGAGCAATACCACCGCCAACGTGGTGTGGAAGCCGCTCACGCGCGACGGCGGCGCCAAGCTCAGCCGCTACGTGCAGTTGTACGACCTCACCAGCACGCGCGACGAGCGCGCTTTGTGGACCAAGGCCGCGCCACCGCCGAACGACGAGTCGATCCCCGCTGACCGGCGCGACAGCTGGACCCCGCCGCCCAAGGGGCCGGAACTCTATACGCGCGTAGTTCCGCAGCCCGCGGCCAAGCAATGGGCCGCCGACGCGCAGGGCTACGAGCAGCGCCTGGTGGAGGCGCTGTACCGGCAGGCGTTTCGCAATATCCGGGTTGGGTACGATGGCTCGCACCGACTGAATATTGCGCTTTCGAACGACAGCCTGCATCCGGCCAGCCGTGCGGCAGGCCGCGCCGCGCGCACCGCGCTGCTGCTCGGCCCGTTGGACATGCGCGAAATCCGGATCGAGTTCGCTCAAGGCGCCTATCCGGCCGCAAGCTACACCTTTGCCGATCTGCCGCGGCTGCAGCGCTATTTCGACGGCGAAATCAACGCGGCCCTGCTCGCCGATTCGGTCGCGGTCGATTACCGCGATCCCTCGGCGCGGGAGCCGGATCCGCTGGCGCGCCTGGACGATGTGGATACCCGGGCGGATGTGCGGCGCCTGTCCGACGTAATCCTGCCCGAGTCCGGCACGATGGCGCGGGTGAAGAACGACTTCATTGGAGCGGCGCGCGCAGCGACGGATACCGACTGGCTGCGCATGGGCCTCGTCAGTACCGGTCTGGTGCTCGGGAGCGCCCTGATCGACAACCGCGTCGATACCTTCGCCCAGAAGCATGCCGAGAATCGCTTCGTCAAGGCCGGGAACAGCTTCGGCAACGCGCTGCCCTGGCTCGCGATCGCCGGGGCCGGGGCGGCGGCCCTGGACAGCAACGATCCCGTGCGTTCGCGCACCGGCTATGCGGCGCTGGAGGCGGGCGGCACGGCGTATCTGGCGGTCTACGGGATAAAGTCCGTATTCGGCCGCGCGCGCCCGTTTGTCAATGCCGGGAGCCATTCGTTCAAGCCCTTCTCCATAACCACCGGCTACGATTCCCTGCCTTCCGGGCACGTGATCATCTCCTGGGCCGTCGCCACGCCGTTTGCGGAGGAATACGACGCGCCTTGGCTCTATGGCCTCGCCGCCGTCACCAACCTCGCCCGCGTCGGCAGCCGCCAGCACTGGCTGTCCGACACCGTCGCCGGCAGCGCCCTTGGCTACGCCATCGGGAGGGTCTTTTGGCAATCCTCGCGCGAGCCGCAAAAAGGTGCTCCGCGGGTGATGGTTCATCCGTCCGGAGTCAATTTGTCCTGGGCATTCAATTGAGGCGATCTGCTATGGTTCTGCAGCGTTGGAGTGGCCTCCCGACTCGCACTTTGGGTCGCCCATTAAACGGAACTAATATTCATCGCACTGATTTATCAAAGAACTGATGACCAAAGCAGAAAAATTCTACGATATCGTGATGCGGTTGCCGGTCATCGCTTTTGACCTGTTCTTTCTTGGGCATGAGATCTCCGGCATGCGCGGTGTCGTCGGATCCCATCCCTACTTTGGTGGCGATTGGTCATTTCTGGCGACACTCGCCGGCCGCGTTTCCATAGTGATTTTTCTTACGGTATCCGTATGTTTTCATATAACCCGATACCGCCCGACCAGCAAGTACGCGAGCTGGTCTCCAAAGGTCACTGCACTTGCAGGGATGCTGTTTGCGAACCTGATACTGCTTACACCTAGAGCAACACCCGGTGCGCTTTGGGATAGCGCCTCAACGCTCTTGGTCCTCGTTGGGACCATCCTGTCCATTCTGGTGGTCTTTGATCTAGGTCGCTCTTTGAGCGTGATGCCTGAAGCCAGGAAGCTGGTGACCAGCGGTCTGTATCGCAAGGTCAGGCATCCCCTCTATCTTGCTGCGGAGATCGGAGTCTTGGGAATATTCCTGCAATTTCGCTCGTGGCAGGGAATACTGATACTCGTAGTCCACTTCTATTTTCAGATTCGCCGTATGGACTGGGAGGAAGGCATTCTTGCAAGAGCATTCCCGGAGTATGCTAAGTACAAACAAGGCACCTACCGGCTGTTTCCACAGCTATATTGAAAGGAGGAGCCGGTGTTATTCAGAGTTCTGCCAGCGCTGGTTTTGGGTCTTACCGCAGCTTTGACGTGGGCTGCGATTGCGTTCCTTCCAGAATCGCTTCATTTCCCGGTTGTAGAATATTCGATCCCCGGCAATGTGCAGGTTGCTGTGTACAAAAGTGGCGAATCAGACCAAGACAGCTGCAAGAATAGCGCCGGAAAGTTTGGAAATGCCATTCGTGCCAATTGTCCAACCTGCGAAGTCGTCGAGCGCTGTTTTCGTGGACTGAGCTCGGAGCACAGGAAAATCCTTTCGCAAGAGCCTCTTTCCACACCGTCCCTGCGCATGCCGGGCGGCAAGCTGGTTCAAACCATCTTGGCCAAGGACCCGCAACTGGCCTTGGTCGTTTGCCTGCAAATTGAGCAGTACACCGCCTTAAATCCCGCCGATCAGCGCTTGCGGTGCTTTCCGGCGCTGGCGCGTCGCTGACGCGTTACGCCCTTGGACGGGTCTTCTGCCAATCTTAACGCGCCCCGAAAAATGGCGAGCGGCGGGTGATGATTCGACGCTTACTCCGGTTTCCGACTCTTGAGATAAGATAAAATCGAACTGTTTGGCCGTTCAAATCTTTAGTGGCCGTCTACCCATGCTGATTCCAGTGATATTGTCCGGCGGCGCCGGCACCCGCCTGTGGCCGGTGTCGCGCGAAGCGCATCCCAAGCCTTTCATCGTTCTGCCGGATGGGCAGAGTCTGATGCAGAAGACGCTGCTGCGCGCGGCGGCATTGAAACCGGACGCCATCCTCACCATCACCAACCGCGATTATTTTTTCATCACCCGCGATGCCTACGCCGAAGCGGCGTTGGCCCCGGGCATAGCGTTCGACTATCTGCTCGAGCCTTGCGGACGCAATACTGCACCGGCGATTGCGGCCGGTGCCTTGCGCCTGCGCGATCGGTTTGGCGATGCGGCGATGATGCTCGTATTGCCCTCGGACCACCTGATCAGCGACGTCGCCGGCTTTACGGCAGCGGTGCAGTCCGCGGTGGCACTCGCGGAACAGGGCTATCTGGTCACATTCGGCATACCGCCGACCCGCCCTGAAACCGGCTTTGGCTACATTGAGGCCGACCAGGCGCACAAACTGGACGGGACAGGGCTGGCCGTGCGCCGCTTCGTCGAGAAGCCGTCTCGGGAAAAGGCCGAGGAATATCTGGCTTCAGGGCACTATTACTGGAATTCTGGAATGTTCTGCTTTCGCGTCGGTGATTTTCTCGCCGAGTTGGCGCGCTGCGCCCCTGAAGTGTCAAATGCCGTGGTGCAGGCATGGCAGGCGACGCCGCGCGAGCAGATGCCGGTCGAGATCGATGCCGAATCTTTCGCCCGCATTGCCGATATTTCGGTGGACTACGCGGTCATGGAAAAAGCCGAGCGCGTCGCCGTCGTGCCCGGGCGCTTCGACTGGAGCGACATCGGCTCCTGGCGGGCGCTGAGCGAATTGGTGGCCGCCGACGCCTCGGGCAATCGCGTCCAGGGCGAGGCCGTGTTGGTCGACAGCAAGAATTGTTACGTGCGCAGCGAAGACCGGTTGGTGGCGACCTTGGGCGTGGAGAATCTCCTCGTGGTGGATACGCCCGACGCCTTGTTGGTGGCCGACCGTAGCCGCGCACAGGACGTAAAGAGTATCGTCCAGCGCCTCAAGGCGAGCGGCCACGAAAGCGCGCGCCTGCACCGCACCGTGCATCGACCCTGGGGCACCTACACGGTCCTAGAGGAGGGCCCACGCTTCAAGATCAAGCGCATCGTCGTGAAGCCTGGCGCTTCCCTATCGCTGCAATATCACCACCGCCGCAGCGAACACTGGGTGGTAGTCTCGGGCACCGCCAGGATAGTGAATGGCGAGCGCGAGGTGACTTTGGGCGCCGACCAATCATCCTACATCCCGGCAGGTGCCGCCCACCGTCTCGCCAATCCGGGCACAGTCGATTGCGTGATGATCGAAGTGCAGAGCGGCGACTATCTAGGGGAAGACGATATCGTCCGGCTCGAAGACCATTACGGAAGGAAGTAAACCCGCCATGAGCAAAGTTGCGCTAATCACAGGAGTAACCGGCCAGGACGGCGCCTACCTCGCCGAGTTCCTGCTCGGCAAGGGTTACGTGGTGCACGGCATCAAGCGCCGCACCTCGCTCATCAATACGGATCGCATTGATCATTTATATCAGGATCCGCACGAGAGCAACCGGCGCTTCATACTGCATCACGGTGACATGACGGATTCGAGTAGCCTGATTCGGATCATCCAACAGGTACAGCCTGATGAAATTTACAATCTGGCCGCACAGAGTCACGTCGCGGTCAGCTTCGAGGAACCGGAATATACGGCCAATTCCGACGCCCTGGGTGCATTGCGTACCTTGGAAGCCATTCGTATCCTCGGACTGGAAAAGAAAACGCGTTTCTATCAGGCCTCGACTTCAGAGCTCTACGGCTTGGTCCAGGAAACACCGCAGAAGGAAACCACACCCTTCTACCCGCGTAGCCCCTACGCGGTCGCCAAACTATATGCATATTGGATCACTGTCAATTATCGCGAGGCCTATGGGATCTACGCGTGTAACGGCATTCTGTTCAATCACGAATCTCCTATTCGTGGCGAAACTTTCGTAACTCGCAAGATTACCCGCGCACTGGCGCGCATAAAACTCGGGCTTCAAGACTGCTTATATTTGGGCAATCTTAATTCCAAGCGCGATTGGGGTCACGCCAAGGATTACGTTGAAATGCAATGGCTCATGTTGCAGCAGGAACACCCAGAGGATTTTGTCATCGCAACGGGCAAGCAGTATAGCGTGCGAGAATTCGTCGAGGCTGCCGCACTGGAGTTGGGGGTCCGGATAACTTGGAAAGGGAACGGCGTGGACGAAAAGGGTTACGATCAAGCGGGCAAGTGCATGGTTGCGGTCGATCCAAATTACTTTCGTCCCACCGAAGTGGAAACCTTGCTTGGTGACGCAACGAAGGCAAGGGTAAAACTCGGCTGGGTACCCAAGACCACTTTCAACGAACTCGTGACGGAAATGGTGCGCGAGGATTTACGTTCGGCCGAGCGAGACGAGTTGATCAAGCGCCACGGACACAAAACCTTCGACCGCAACGAGTGATGGAGCGCTCAATATCGCTAGTCCGGATAAGGCGAGGGATTAGCTGTTTTCACATTCAAGGTTCTTCCAGCCCTCCTTTTGGAATGACGATAGTTGATTTCTTGGGAGTTTCTTGATGGATAAACAGGCAAAAATCTACGTCGCCGGCCATGGCGGCCTTGCAGGTTCAGCGCTGGTCAGGCAATTGCGGCAACAGGGCTACGACAATTTGTTGTTGCGTAGCCATGCCGAACTGGAACTTGCCGATCAGATCGCGGTGCGCGATTTTTTCCAGAGCGAAAAACCCGATTACGTTTTTCTCGCCGCGGCCAAGGTCGGCGGCATCGTTGCCAACAGCAGTTACCCGGCCGAATTTATCCACGGTAATCTAGTGGTGCAGACCAATGTGCTGCACGAATCCTGGCGCGCCGGAGTAAAGCGGTTGCTGTTTCTGGGATCTTCTTGCATTTACCCGCGCGATTGTCCGCAGCCGATGAAGGAAGAATATCTACTTAGCGGCCCGCTGGAACCGACCAATCGTCCCTATGCAGTCGCCAAGATCGCCGGCATCGAGATGTGCTGGTCCTACAACCGGCAGTACAGCACCAGTTTCATCGCGGCGATGCCGACTAATCTCTATGGACCGGGCGACAGCTACGATCTGAATAATTCACATGTGCTGCCGGCGCTGATACGGAAGATGCACGAGGCGATGAAGGGAGGTTCAAAGGAGGTGGTGATCTGGGGCACCGGAGCGCCCATGCGTGAATTTCTGTTCAGCGAAGATATGGCCGAAGCCAGCGTCTATCTGCTCAGGCTTGCGCCGCCGAAATTTGCGGAATTGGTCGGCGACAGCCATCCGCCGCTGGTGAATATCGGTTACGGTGAGGATCTAAGCATCGCGGAGTTGGCGCGCACGGTGGCGCGCGTGGTCGGTTTTCGCGGCAACCTGCGTTACGACACCTCCAAGCCGGACGGCACGTCGCGGAAGCTGCTTGACTCCAGACGCATCAATGCCTTGGGCTGGAAGCCCCGCACCAGTATGGATGAGGGCATAGCGCTTGCTTATCAGGACTTCCTGAGACGCTATTCTTAAGCGAAGGTCATGAATAAGGATGATCCTACTGCACCATACGCCTTCGGCCGGGTCTTCTGGCAATCCTCGCGCGCCGCAAAAAGGCGAGCCACGGGTGTTTGTCCACCCGTCAAGGGTCAATGTGGCGTGGGAATTCAATTGAAACTGCTGCGCACATGTGTTTCTGCTGTCATGCTATTTCCTATGCTTGCAAGCGCGCAGACCTCTTGCCGCGTGCTCGATCCCGAACTCGCCGGGTTTTACCAGGGCGGATGCAGGGACGGGCTGGCCGAGGGCGAGGGCGAGGCCAAAGGCACGGCCGAGTACCGGGGCGGCTTTCAGGCGGGCCGCAAGCAGGGCAAGGGCGTCAAGACCTGGCCCTCGGGCGACCGCTACGAGGGCGAATTCGTCGCGGACCGCAAGGAAGGCACCGGAAAGTACATCTGGAGCGCCCGTGGGCCCTCGGCGGGGGAGAGCTACAGCGGTGCCTGGCGGAACGATCTGCGCCACGGTTATGGCGTGTATGCCTGGCCTTCGGGCGATCGCTATGCGGGGCAGTGGGCTGACGACGCAATCGCCGGCATGCCGACGCCTATGATGATCGCGCGCGCACGGGCGAAAACGGAGACGCTGGCGGCGGTAGCGAAGCCCGGCGTCAAAGTCTGCCGCGCGCTGCCGGTGGGCATCGCTGTGCGCGACTGGATCCGCGGCGAGGTGACCGCGGTGGACGCGGCGCGCATTGCCGTGCGCATCGACGATCCGGGCCAGCAGCCGCACGTGATCGATGCGCGGCCGCTGGTCAAAGGCATGACCTTCTGGTCAGACGCGGAGGCGTGGAGGCCGTGCTTGTAGGACGCGTTTGATTTCGCGGGAACGAGCTTGCTCGCTCCCGCGCGCCTCGATCAGCCTACTTCGTCGTCACCGTCGTGGTGGTCTGATTGTTGTCGTTCGAGCTCGATGCTGCCGCAGCGACGCCGATCACTGCGACGCCCGCTGCGACCATACCGGCGGTTATCCCGCCTGCCGCCGCGCCTGAAGCGGCACCTGCGCCTGCGCCCGCGGCACCTATCGCGACAGAACTCAGATTACCGAAGGTCGAGGCGACGGACGCAGGCAGTGCGGAGGCAGGGATCGCCGCCGCAAGCGCCGTCGAGGACGCCACGGTCGCCGTTGCGCCTGCGGAAAACGCCACCGACCCCGCGGCGTTGGTGGCGCTGATCGTGCCTTGCAGCACCGAAAGATAGGCCGGGTTGACCAGTGCGATCATGAAATCGGTGCCGCGTATGCCTATGGTCGACTGTGGTGCGAGCAGCGCAAACGCCTGCTGGTTTCTGGTTCCGATCAAGCCGCTCACCGAGCGCAGCGCGCCCTTGAACAGCTGCAGCGCGATGTTGTCGCTTTGCGGTTTTTCCTTGTCGAAGCTGTATTGATTGACGCGGAATTCGGTGTTTTCGTTCAGCACCACCGCGTGGCCGTCGTCGAAGCGCATGATCGCCTGGGCGCCGGGCCCGGTGAGGATGGTCGTTCCCGGAACGAAACGCTGGTTCTTGGCCACGCTTGCCGGCGCGGAAGATCCCTGGGCTGCTTTAACGTCGCCCCTGACATTTTCGAAAACCCCGTTGGCCAATCCCAACGATGCCGCAGCCAGGGTCCACAATCCAAAGCACAGTGCAGCCAACCATGAACGACGCATAGCAACCTCCCGCAAGAATGAACAGTCGATGGGGGCGATCAGTCCTTTGCACCTTGCCTGGCTGACCGCGAGCTTGTATCGTCAGCGACACGATGGATCAGTATATTGAGAATAATCAAGATTTGATGGATATTCGCCGTCCCTGCATTCTCGGCGGCTCGAAGCTGAGTAAAGGTCTATTCTGTGTTGCCTGCATCTGACTCTCATCCCGCCCTGCGACAGCTGCTGCCGATCGCGCTGCTGCTCTGCCTCGTTGCGAACTATGCGAAGGCAGACGCCGATCCCGCGATCGACGTGGACGTGCGCATGCAGGGCGAGGCGGTGTTGGTCGACGTGGGCTTCCATGTCGGCGTTACGCCGCAGGAGGCCTGGGCGGTGATGACCGACTACGATCATGCGACCGAGTTCATTTCCAAGCTGGAAAAAAGCGTGATCCTGTCGCGTACGGAACACACGCTCCTGGTCTCGCAGAAAGGCACCATGGGCTTCGGACCGTTTTCCGTGCCGGTCGAGACGGTCACTGAGGTGCGCCTGACCCCATACGAAATGATGCACGGGCGGATGCTCAGTGGCAACCTGAAGAAAAACGAATCCACCACCCGGCTGATCGCCGACGCCGGTGGCACGCGCGTGGTGTACCACCTGGAATCGATTCCGGAAGTTTGGGTCCCGCCGCTGATCGGCCGGGCCATTGTCGAGTTCGAAACCCGCGCGCGATTTCGCCAGCTCGTCGACGAAATTCTCAGAAGAAAGGCGCTGGCGGAGGCCAAGAACGTGGTTCGTTGATCGATGGGCGTTGGATTGGCGTCGATCGTTGATCGCGGTTTGTTTATCCCCCTCTCCCCGTCCTGGGACTTCCTTCGGTCGCAAGCGGGGCGAGGGGGAACACCAGATGAGTGGAAGGGGGCTAGCCCTACAGTCTGTTCCTGAGGACGACTGCGATTGACGACAATGCGCATGTTGGCTAATATGCCAACATGGGTGATGCGGTTCTGCTTTTTAGACACCGGCAGGATTTCGACGACGGCGCAATCCTGGAAGCGATTGTCTGGAAACTGGCTACACCGATTGCAGGGAGCACACATCCCTACAAGTACCGTCTGTTCTACGGCTACGCGGCGGAGCGAGTAATCTGCTATGACAACGAGCGTCCCAAAGGCGATCACCGGCATTACAGGCAACGGGAATCGGCATACGCCTTTGTTAGCCCGGAGCACCTGATAAACGATTTCTTGGCAGATGTAGCTTTGGAAAGGAGCAAGTCATGAGAACCGCGTCCATCGTTATCCGCAAGCCGCAGGCGTCGCTTGCCAGCCTGCGGGCGGGTTTTCGGGCTGCCTGGAAAACTGGGGCGTACCAGGGCGAACATTTTGAATTCGAATCGCCTGCGGCGCTGTTTCGGATGATCACGCCGAAGCGGTGGGAACTGATCGAAGCGCTGCAGATGCGCGGCCCGCTCGGGGTTCGCGCCCTGGCGAGAGAGCTTGGTCGGGACGTGAAGCGGGTCCATGAGGATGCGCACAAGCTCGTCGAAATCGGGCTGGTGGAGAAGGACGTTGCGGGCAAACTATCGGTGCCTTTCGCGGAAATTCGCGCGGACTTTGTGCTGCGGTCGGCAGCGTAATTCAAAGAATCCTATTGATGCACGGTTCCTACATCGACAGTCGCCTGCGCAGTTTCGGCCACGCTTTCCGCGGCCTGAAGGTGTTGTTGCAGACTCAGCCCAATGCCAGGATCCACGCTGCGGCGACGATTCTGGTCCTTGCGGCGGGCGCGCTGCTGCGGATTTCGCCGGTCGAATGGGCGCTGATCGCGATTGCGATCGCCGGCGTATGGACGGCCGAAGCGTTCAACACGGCGATCGAGTTTCTGGTCGATCTGGTCTCTCCCGCCCCCCACCCACTCGCGGGCAAGGCCAAGGACGTCGCCGCCGGCGCGGTGCTGATCGCGGCAATCGGGTCGGCGGTCATCGGCGGCTTCGTGTTCGGCCCCTATCTCCTGCGCGTCCTGGCGTGATAAGTCCCTGCGCGACAAAGGTTTAATTCAGAGCCTGGCAGCGCCGGCCAGAATACAGGCGGCAATGCTGGCGGCCGGGGCTTTCGCCTTGACAGCAGGATTGGTGCAGCGCAAAATCCCTCTGTTTAGCTAGTATGTTTCTGCCATTATCGGCGTCTGAGCGGCTGGTTTTGGTGCACTGCTTTCGGAGAACCGCACCCCCGTGCAAGAAACTAATTCCGAGGACCGGCCCGGCGCCTACGCGCAAGCGGGCGGGGCGCTGCTGCAGAATTTTCTGGACCTGTTTCCTGGCGGGAACGAGGCCGGCACGGTTTGGCAGTCTCTGCTCACTGCCCATAGTGCCGATCCGTCCCGTCTGCTAGCCCTGCAAACCGGCTATTTCCAGCAGCAGTTGGCGCTCTGGACGGGTATGCTGGCGCGCGAGTCGGGGCAGGCCGCAAACCCGTCTGCTGCGGCCGATAAGACCGAAACCAGCCAAGACAAGCGCTTTTCCGGGCGCGAATGGCGCGACAGCCACTACCATGACTATCTGCGTCAGGTTTATCTGCTCAATTCGCGTTTCCTCAACGATCTGGTGGAAACCGCGGAGCTGGACGAAGCGGCGAAGCATCGCCTGCGCTTTTACACGCGCCAGCTGATCGATGCCATGAGCCCGGCCAACTATGCCGCGACCAATCCCGAGGCGCTGCAACTCGCCCTGGCCACCAAGGGCGAGAGCCTGCACAGCGGCATCCGGCAGCTGATCGAGGACGTGGAACTGGGCCGGGTGTCCATGACCGACGAGTCCGCGTTCGAAGTCGGCCGCAATCTTGCCGTCACGCCCGGGGCGGTGGTGTTCGAGAACGAATTGATCCAGCTGATCCAGTACCAGCCGACTACGGCGAAGGTGCGCAAGCGGCCGCTGCTGATGGTGCCGCCCTGCATCAACAAGTTCTACATCCTCGATCTGCAGCCGGAAAACTCCTTCGTGCGCTACGCGATGGAGCAGGGCAATACGGTGTTCATGCTGTCCTGGCGCAATATCACCGAAGACGAACTGGGCGGGCTCACCTGGGACGATTACATCGCCGAGGGCGTGTTGAAGGCGATCGAAGTGGTGCGCGCAATCAGCAAGTCCGACGCAATCAATGCGCTCGGCTTTTGTGTGGGCGGCACCCTGCTCGCGTCGGCGCTGGCGGTGTTGCGCGCGCGCGGCGAGGCGCGCGTGGCGAGCGCCACGCTGCTCGCGACCATGCTCGACTTCACGCATCCGGGTGACCTCGGCGTGTTCATCGACGAGGCTAGCATGGCGGCGCGCGAGGCGGCGATAGGCAAGGGGGGCATATTGCCGGGCAAGGAGCTCGCATTCGTGTTCTCGGCGCTGCGCGCCAACGACCTCGTCTGGTCTTACGTGGTCAACAACTATTTGAAGGGCAGGACGCCGGATGCGTTCGACATTCTCTATTGGAATGCCGACAGCACCAACCTGCCCGGGCCGATGTACTGCTGGTATGTGCGCAACATGTACCTGGAGAACAAGCTGCGCGAGCCGGGCCGGCTCACCATGTGCGGCGTGCGGGTCGACATCGGGGCGATCCGCCTGCCGACCTATATCCTGGCGACGCGCGAGGACCACATCGTGCCGTGGAAATCAGCCTATCTCTCGACCGAACATTTGAAAGGCGATACGCGCTTCGTGCTCGGCGCGAGCGGCCATGTCGCCGGTGTGATCAATCCGCTGGCCAAGAACCGCCGCAGCTACTGGGCGAGCGAGCACCTCGCGCAGGGCGCGGAAGCATGGCTGGCCGGCGCAACTGAAACGCGCGGCAGCTGGTGGCCGGATTGGAATGCCTGGCTGGAGAAGTATTCCGGTGGTGAACGCGCGGCGCCGAAGAAACTGGGTAACGTCAAGTTCAAGCCGATCGAGCCCGCGCCGGGCAGGTATGTGAAGGTGAGGGTGTGATGCGTAAGGTTGTATCCGGAGTAGATAGTCTCCGGTTTCTTTTCGAACTTCATGGATGCACATGGCGTGCTTCCCCTCACCCTAGCCCTCTCCCCGCAAGCGGGGCGAGGGGACGCTCCCTCTCCCGCCTGGGCGGGAGAGGGCTGGGGTGAGGGTGGGGCGCCTTCAATGTTTAACGGAGGTTGACATGACAGACGTAGTAATCGTAGCCGCGGGCCGTACCGCGGTAGGCAAATTCGGCGGTACGCTGGCGAAGATTCCCGCGGCCGACTTGGGCGCGCACGTGATCAGGGGCTTGCTCGCCAAGACCGGTCTGAAACCGGAGCAGATTTCCGAGGTCATTCTGGGTCAAGTGCTGACTGCTGGCGTGGGCCAGAACGCGGCGCGCCAGGCGGCGCTCAAGGCGGGCTTGCCGGATAGGGTGCCGGCGATGACCATCAACAAGGTGTGCGGCTCCGGCCTCAAGGCCACACACCTCGCCGCACAGGCGATCAAGGCGGGCGACGCCGAGATCATCATTGCCGGCGGCCAGGAAAACATGAGCATTTCGGCGCACGTGCTCGCCGGTTCGCGCGACGGCTTCCGTATGGGCGACGCCAAACTCATCGACAGCATGATCGTCGACGGCCTGTGGGACGTGTACAACAACTACCACATGGGCGTCACCGCCGAGAACGTCGCCACCAAGTACGGCGTGACGCGCGCCGATCAGGATGCGTTCGCGCTCGCCTCGCAGCTAAAGACCGAGACCGCGCAAAAGGCGGGCAAGTTCAAGGACGAAATCCTGCCGCTGGAAATTCCGCAAAGAAAAGGCGCGCCGCTGGTATTCGACACCGACGAATATCCCAAGCACGGCAGCACGCTCGAAGCGCTCGCCGGGCTGCGCGCGGCGTTCGACAAGAACGGCACGGTGACCGCGGGCAATGCGTCGGGCATCAACGACGGCGCCGCGGCGGTGATCATGATGTCGGCGAAGAAGGCGCAGGAACTGGGCTTGAAGCCGCTCGCCACCATCCGTGCTTATGCCTCTGCGGGCGTCGATCCCAAGATCATGGGCATGGGCCCGGTGCCGGCCAGCCGGTTGTGCCTCGCGAAGGCCGGCTGGAGCGTGAATGATCTCGACCTGATGGAAATCAACGAGGCTTTCGCCGCGCAGGCGATCGCGGTCAACCGCGAAATGAAGTGGGACACGAACAAGGTCAACGTCAACGGCGGCGCCATCGCCATCGGCCATCCGATCGGCGCGTCCGGCTGCCGCATCCTGGTGACGCTGCTGCACGAAATGATCCGGCGCGACGCGAAAAAAGGTTTCGCCAGCCTGTGCATAGGCGGCGGCATGGGTGTGGCGCTGGCGGTGGAACGCTGAAACACGTGGTTCGTGGTGCTTGGTTCGAATCACGATCAACGAACGACGATTTGAAAGGAAGTGGACATGGTTGAGCGCGTAGCATTTGTGACCGGCGGGATGGGCGGCATCGGCACGGCGATCTGCAAACGCCTGGCGGCGAATGGCAACAGGGTGGTGGCCAATTGCCTGCCCGGCTACGACCGAAAAGACGAGTGGCTCGCCAGCATGCGCGCGCAGGGTTACACCGTGCATGCGGCCGAGGGCAATGTGGAGGAATTCGATTCCTGCGCCGACATGTTCTACCGCATCAGTTCCATCATCGGACCCGTCGACATCCTGGTCAACAACGCCGGCATCACCCGCGACGGCGTGTTCAAGCGCATGTCCGAGAGCGACTGGTACGACGTGATCAACACCAACCTGAATAGCGTGTTCAACGTCACGCGCCAGGTGGTCGAGGGCATGACGGATCGCGGCTGGGGCAGGATAGTGAACGTGTCCTCGGTCAATGCGCTGAAGGGCCAGTTCGGGCAGACTAATTATTCGGCGGCCAAGGCGGGCATGCACGGTTTTTCCAAGGCGCTGGCGCAGGAAGTGGTGCGCAAAGGCGTGACGGTCAACACCATCTCACCGGGCTACGTTGCGACCGAGATGGTGATGGCGATCCGCGCCGAGGTGCGTGACCAGATCGTCGCCACGATTCCGATGGGGCGCCTCGCGCAGCCGGACGAAATCGCGGGCTTGGTGGCCTATCTTGCCTCCGACGACGCCGGCTACATCACCGGCGCCAATATTTCCATCAACGGTGGCCTGCACATGTCCTGAGGATTGTCGTGGCCGCAAGATTTATGACGGGTGTCAATTTGATGCCATAATCACCCCGTAGGATTCAAAAAAGGCGGTATGGCACCGCGTTGATCAAGGAGGAAGCATCGTGACTATCGTGACCAAGAGGATTGCGCTGATTACGGGCGGCATGGGCGGACTGGGTGAGTCGATCTGCACCAAGATGCATGATGCCGGGTTTCGCGTCGTGGTGACGCACTCGCCGGGCAACAAGAACGTGGCGGCCTGGAACGCGGACATGAAGGCGCGCGGCTACGATTTTCTGCTGGTGCCGGTCGACGTGGCCGATTACGATTCCTGCCACGCCTGCGTGGCCAAGGTGCAGGCCGAAGTCGGGCCGGTGGATATCCTGGTCAACAACGCCGGCATCACGCGCGACATGACGTTCAAGAAGATGGGCAAGCCCGACTGGGACGCGGTGATGCGCACCAACCTCGACAGCGTGTTCAATATGACCAAGCCGGTGTGCGACGGCATGGTCGACCGCGGCTGGGGACGCATCATCAACGTGTCTTCGGTGAACGGGTCGAAGGGCGCGTTCGGCCAGACCAACTATTCGGCGGCCAAGGCCGGCATGCACGGCTTCACCAAGGCGCTGGCGCTGGAAGTGGCGAAAAAAGGCGTCACCGTGAACACCATCTCCCCGGGCTACATCGGCACCAAGATGGTGACGGCGATACCGAAAGAGATTCTGGACAGCAAGATCATTCCGCAGATACCGGTGGGGCGTCTCGGGAAACCCGAGGAAGTCGCCGGTCTGATTATTTACCTGTGCTCGGAAGAGGCGGCGTTCGTGACCGGCGCCAACATCGCCATCAACGGCGGCCAGCACATGCAGTAGTGTGAACTCCAGCAGCTGTCATTCCGAGTAAAACGAGGAATCTGTTTTTTCGAGAAATACCGGAACGTAGAAACAAAAAAGCCCCGCCTGGTCGTAGCGGGGCTTTGAAGTTGAGTAGAGAGAGGCTTACTTTTTGCCGTTCTTGAATATGCCGGCCGTGGCGGCCTTGATGCTGGCCTCGGACAATTCGGCGAACTGTTTGGTGGCGCGATTGAGGTTATCCATCATGGCGTTGGTGGCAGCGAGTGAGGATTTGACCGCGGCGGAGGCGGCTTCGGCCCCCGGCGCGCCTTTGGCCAGTTGCTCTGCGCCGGCTATGGCTTGCTGGTTGAGGCGCGCGTGCTGCTCCTCGCCCAGTTTGGTCAGCAGGGCCTGGGTCTGGCTGACGATTTCGTAAATGTTTTGGGCGTAGCTGGCAGTCTGCTGCATGTTGGCCTGGGCGATTTTGGTGCGCAGTTGCGCCAGTTCCTGCGGGTCGGTAATGGAAAGGAGTTCGCGCGTGTTCTTGCCGGCCTGCTCCAGGGCATTGCGGGCCGCGTCGAGATTGAGTTTTAGCAGTTGCTCGGCGCTGGACAGGCTGGTCTGGGCGTAGGTGATCGTGGATTCCAGAGCGGCTTTTTGCCAGGCTGCCAATTGCTCGGTGGGGTTGGCCATTTTGGGCTCCTAGGTTAAGTAAGCGTGGTGGCTATGGGTTCAGGGGTATAATGTTGCAGCGCAACATATGTTTATTGTACTCGGATAGCCTAAAAAGTCAAGGGGAATGCTGCGATGCAACAAAAGAAAGAAACTTCTAAAAATCAGCCAGATGGCAGCGCGAGCGGCGCTTCCGACGCACTGCGGCTGATCAAGAAATATCCCAATCGCCGACTCTACGATACGCGAACTTCAAGCTATATTACCCTGGCCGACGTGAAAGAACTGGTGCTCAAGCACGAGCAATTCCAGGTCGTGGACGCCAAGAACAGCGAGGACCTGACGCGGTCCATCCTGCTGCAGATCATCCTCGAGGAAGAGGCGGGCGGTATGCCCATGTTCACCTCCGATCTGCTGTCGCAGCTGATCCGCTTCTACGGCAATGCGATGCAGGGCATGGTCGGCAACTATCTGGAAAAGAACATGCAGACCTTCGTCCAGGTGCAGAAGCAGTTGCAGGAGCAGTCGCGCACCATGTACGGCGACAACGGCAAGATCAACAAGGATCTGTGGGCGCAGTTCATGAATTTCCAGGGCTCGGCCATGCAGGGCATGATGTCGGCTTACATGGACCAGAGCAAGAATGTGTTCATGCAGATGCAGGAAAAGCTGCAGGATCAGACCAAAAACATGTTCACCGGCTTTCCTTTCCCCGGCTTTCCCGGACAGCCCGCGCCGACTAAGAAAGACGAGGGTGATAAATCGTGATTCGTAGTTCGCGGTTCGAACGACGAGCAACGTGACACCGCGCAAAGTCGGCTTCGTTTCGCTGGGTTGCCCCAAGGCCCTGGTCGATTCGGAGCGCATCCTGTCGCAGCTGCGCGCCGAAGGTTACGCCATCTCGCCCTCCTATGCGGCGGCCGACCTGGTGGTGGTCAACACCTGCGGCTTTATCGACTCGGCGGTAGAGGAATCCCTCGAAGCCATAGGCGAGGCGCTGTCGGAGAACGGCCGCGTGATCGTCACCGGCTGCCTGGGCGCCAAGGGCGACATCGTGCGCAAGACCCATCCCAAGGTGCTGGCGGTGACCGGGCCACACGCCGCCGACGAAGTGATGCAGGCGGTGCACGCGCATCTGCCGCGGCCGCACGATCCCTATACCGACCTGGTGCCGCCGCAGGGCGTGCGGCTCACGCCCGCGCATTACGCCTATCTGAAAATTTCGGAAGGCTGCAATCACCGCTGCACCTTCTGCATCATCCCTTCCCTGCGCGGCGACCTGCTGAGCCGGCCGATAGGCGAAGTGATGCAGGAGGCGGAGAACCTGGTCAAGGCCGGGGTGAAAGAACTCCTGGTGATTTCCCAGGACACCAGCGCCTACGGCGTGGACATCAAATACCGCACCGGTTTCTGGCAGGGGCGCCCGCTGAAGACGCGCATGACCGAACTCGCGCGCGCGCTGGGCGAACTCGGCGGCGCGGCCAGGGACTTGTGGGTGCGCCTGCATTACGTCTATCCCTATCCGCATGTGGACGAAGTCATTCCGCTGATGGCCGAAGGCAAGCTCCTGCCTTATCTCGACGTGCCGTTCCAGCACGCGAGCCCGCGCATCTTGAAGCTAATGAAGCGGCCGGCCTCGGGCGAAGTCAATCTGGAGCGCATCCGCGCCTGGCGCGCGATCTGTCCCGAGATCACCATCCGCAGCACCTTCATCGCGGGGTTTCCGGGCGAGACCGAAGCCGAGTTCCGCCAGCTGCTCGAGTTTCTGGAGGAAGCCGAACTCGACCGCGTCGGCTGTTTCGCCTATTCGCCGGTGGAGGGCGCGAAAGCGAATGCCTTGCCCGACCCGGTGCCGGCGGAGTTGCGCGAAGAGCGACACGCGCGCTTCATGGCGGTGCAGGAGAAGATCAGCCGCAAGCGGCTGAAGCGCAAGGTCGGAAAGACGCTCAAGGTTCTGGTCGATACGGTCGACAAGAAAGGCGCGGTCGCGCGCTCGGAGGCCGATGCGCCAGAGATCGACGGCGTGGTCCACATCGCCGCCGGCCAGGCGCTCAAGCCGGGCGATTGGGCCAGGGTAAAAATTGAACGCGCTGACGCGCATGATCTGTCGGGAAAATTGGTCTGATCGAAAGCAAGTTTCGGAGTGACAACGTTAATAAGCGGAGCATGAGCATGGAATATCGCAATCTCGGTAGCAGCGGCCTCAAGGTCTCGCCCATCTGCCTTGGCACGATGATGTTCGGCGATCGCACCGACGCCGCCGAAGCGGGTCGCATTGTGGATGCGGCGCGCGCCGCCGGCGTCAACTTCATCGATACCGCCGACGCCTATGCCAAGGGCGGATCGGAGCGCGTGGTCGGCAAGCTGATCGCGCGCGATCGTGACCAATGGGTGCTGGCGACCAAGGTCGGCAATCCGATGGGCAAGGGACCCAACGATACGGGCCTGTCGCGGGTCTGGATCATGCGCGCCATCGACGCGAGCCTGCAGCGTCTGAACATGGACTGGGTCGACATCTATTACTTGCACCTGGACGATTCCGCAACGCCCATCGAAGAGACACTGGTCGCCATGGGCGAGATCATCGCTTCCGGCAAGGCGCGCTATTTCGGCGTCTCGAACTACCGCGCCTGGCGCATCGCGCAGATCGTCGAGTTGTGCGCCAAGCTGGGCGTGCCCGCACCCATCGTGTGCCAGCCGTACTACAACGCGATGAACCGCATGCCGGAAACGGAAGTCCTGCCGGCATGTGCCAATTATGGTCTGGGCGTGGTGCCTTACAGCCCGCTGGCGCGCGGCGTGCTCACCGGAAAGTACGCGCCCGGCCAGGCGCCTGCCGCCGACACGCGCGCGGGCAAGAACGACCCACGGATGATGGAGACCGAGTTCCGCGACGAGTCCATGGTCATGGCGCAGAAACTCAAAGCGCACGCGGAACAGCGCGGCATGAGTGCGGGGCAGTTCGCGCTCAACTGGGTGCTGAACAACCGTATCGTCACTTCGGTGCTGGCCGGGCCGCGCACCTTCGAGCAATGGACCGAGTATCTCGGCGCATTGGAACACCGCTTTTCCGCCGACGACGAGGCCTTGGTCGATTCCATGGTCAAGAGCGGCCACCCGTCGACGCCGGGCTTTAACGATCCAAAGTATCCTATCGTTGGACGTCCTGGATACGTGTGAGCGGTCCCGGTCATTCCGACGGGCCGCTCGACTACGCTCGGGGGAGGCTAGACCCGAGGAAACGTTCTTTCTTCTGAAATCACGCGCCCGGCGCGCTTTCCTGCAACTCGGCCCGCTGCTGCCGCTCCGACAGATGCTGATGCGTGGCGATGTAGATGCCGCTGGCCATGATCACGGCGATGCCGATCAACGACCAGTGATCGGGAAAATCGCCGAACGCCAGGTAACCGATCAGGATCACCCAGATCAGTTGCGTGTAGCTGAACGGTGCCAGGGTCGACACCGCGGCCTGGTCGTAGGCGCGGATCAGGATCAGGTGCGACAGGCCGCCGATGAAACCGATCGCCGGCAGCATCAACGCGTGTACCAGGGTCTTGGGCGTGACCCACTGGAACGGCAGCACCGCCGCCAGCAGCACCGTGCCGACCAGGCCCGAGTAGAACAGCGAGGTGTAGGGGCCGTCCACGCCGGCGAGCTTGCGCGTGAGTATCTGGTAGCTGGCGAAGCTGGCCGCGGTCGCGAGCGGCAGCACGGCCACCCAGGAAAAAATGCCGCTGCCCGGCCGGATGATGATCAGCACGCCGACAAAACCCGCCGCGACCGCCACCCAGCGCGCCGGCTCGACTTTCTCTTTCAGCAGGACTACGCCCAGCATGGTGACCAGCATGGGCGCGACGAAGGAGATCGAGGAGGCCTCCGCCATGGGCATGAACTTGAGCGCGCTGAAGAACAGCATGCTGGAGGCGGCCAGCAATATGCCGCGCACGATTTGCAGTCCGGGGCGCTTGGTGCGCACGAGGCTCAGCTTCAGCCGCGGACCCAGGATCATCACCACGAACAAGAGATGGAAGGCGTAGCGCGCCCAGACGATGCCGGGCACCGGATAAAAGCGCGACAGATACTTGGCCATCGAGTCCATCACGGTGAACATGGCCACCGCGGCCATGATCATCAGGATGCCGCGCAAAGGACGCGCTTGCGCGGGTGCAACCCCGCTCATGGTTGCGGGGCTAGGAGGTTTTTCTTCACAGCGCACGCATTATAGCCGATGCGCGCATGCCTCGACTCAGGGTCCAGCGAGATTGCCGCGTCATCCAAGCGCGCCCATCAGGCGCCCGGCGTGCTTTCCTGCAATTCCGCGCGCTGCTGGCGTTCTGATAGATGTTGATGTCTGGCGATAAAAATGCCGCTCGCCACGATGACCGCGATCCCGATCATCGACCACCGATCGGGAAAGTCGCCGAATACAAAATAGCCGCTCAGCAACACCCAGATCAATTGCGTGTAGCTGAACGGGGCAAGCCTGGATGCCGGCGCATAGGCATAGGCTTTGATCAGTATCAGATGGCTCAAACCGCCGACGATGCCGACGAGGACGAACAAGAGTGCGTGCGCCGGGCTTTGCGGGGTAACCCAGACATAAGGCAATATCAGCGACATCGCCACGGTGCCGACCAGCCCGGCGTAGAAAATCGAGGTGTAGGGGCTTTCGAGATTCGCGAGCTTGCGCGTGAGAATCTGATAGCAGGCGAAACACGCTGCGCTGCCCAGCGGCAGTGCCGAAGCCCAGGTGAACACGCCGCTGCCCGGGCGGATGATGATGAGGACCCCAATGAAGCCGCCCGCTACGGCGAGCCAGCGCGCGAATTCGACTTTTTCCTTCAGGATGACTGCGGCGAGCAGGGTGACCAGCACGGGAGCGATGAAGGTGATGGAGGAGGTTTCGGCAAGCGGCATCTGCTTGATGCCGAAGACGAAGAACAGGGTGGATCCGGCCAGCAATAAGCCGCGCAGCAGTTGGGCGCGCAGCCGCCGGGTGCGCACCAGTCCGAGCCCCATCTTCGGCCCCAGCGCGACGACCACCAGCAGCACATGGAAGGCGTAGCGGGCCCAGACGATGGCCGGCACCGGGTAGAAACGCGACAGATACTTGGACATCGAGTCCATCACGACGAACAGCGCCACCGCGGTCATGATCAGCAGGGCGCCGCGCAGGGTATGCGATAGCGCGGGGGACGCCGCGCTCATCGAAACAGGGGGGTGGGTCTGCAGGTTCACGGCGGGCGAATTATACCCGCAGCGGGAAATCACTGTGCATTGCGCGAGTTGCACCGTTCGTGATCCGCGACCGGATCGACGAACATTGAATTATGAATTGCTAACTACCGTTCCTTCAACGGCAGCGCGTCGCGCCCGGCAAAGCGCGCGTCCGCACCCAGCATTTCCTCTATGCGCAGCGCTTCGTTCCACTTCGCCATGCGTTCGCTGCGCGCGAATGAGCCTACCTTGAGTTGGCCCGCATCCCATCCGGTCGCGAGGTGCACGATGCTCAAGTCCTCGGTTTCGCCCGAGCGCGCCGAGACGATGCAGCCCCAGCCGGCGGCCTTGGCCAGATCCAGCGCCGCGCGCGTTTCGGTCACTGTGCCGCACTGATTGGGTTTGAGCAGCACGGCGTTGCAGGCGCGGTCGGCGATCGCGGCGCGCACGCGTTCCGCGCTGGTGGTGAGGTAGTCGTCGCCTATGATCTGCACCTTGCCGCCCGCGGCGGCGGTGAAGCGCATCATGCCCGTGCGGTCGTCCTCGGCGAGCGGATCCTCGACCGAAACGATGGCGTAGCGCGCTATCCAGTCCAGCACCAGCTCGCACAGGCCGTCGCTGTCCAGGCTCTTTCCCTCCAGTCCCAGCCGGTAGCGGCCGCCGGCACCGAACTCGGATGCGGCAATGTCGAGCGAAATCGCCATGTCGTCACCGGGCGTGAACCCGGCGCGCTCGATCGCGTGCGTCAGGGTCTCGATCGCCTCCTCGTTGCTGGCGAACTCGGGCCACCAGCCGCCTTCGTCGGCGACGCCGCGCAGCTTGCCCGCGTCGCCCATGAGTTCACCCGCCGCGCGGTACACGCGCGCCGTCATCTCCAGCGCTTCGTCGAAGCTGCGTGCAGCCAGCGCCATCACCATCAGATCCTGGATGTCGATGCGCCGGCCGGCGTGCGCGCCGCCGCCGAAGATCTGGATTTCCGGCAGCGGCAGGCGCACCGGCCTGCCTTGTGCAAGGTAGCGGAACAAGGGTAGGCCCTGCGCGTTGGCAGCTGCGTGCAGCGCCGCCAGCGACACGGCGACCGTGGCGTTCGCGCCCAGCCGCGCTTTGTTGGGTGTGCCGTCGAGCGCGATCAGCGCGCGGTCCAGGTCCTCCTGTCTTCCCGCGTCCATGCCAAGGAGCGCGCGGGCGATCGGGCCATTGACGTTGGCCACCGCGGCATTGACGCCCAGGCCGTCGGCATCGCGCAAGTCGATTGCCTCGCGCGCCCCGCGCGAGGCCCCGGCGGGCGCGATCGCCCGGCCACGTGCGCCGCAGGCAAGTTCGATCTCGGCTTCCACCGTGGGCTTGCCGCGCGAGTCCCACACCCTGCGGCCGCGTAGCTTGCTTATCGTGCTGTCGGTCATTCATATTCCTTTGAGTTCGGTATGCCATGCATCGCGTATCGCCGCGAGCTGATCCACGGGTTCGAGCAGGAAACGCCGCGCCACGCGGCGCACACTATCCCTGTCGCCCTCGTGGCTGAGGTATTCGGCCGGAGATTTTCCGTCCACGCGGCCGAGGAACAGTCCGGGCAGCAACTGCGCCACCCGCGCCTCGATCGCCGCGCACGGCTCCCAGTCGACGCGCGCAAGATAGGTCGAGGCGAGTGCGTCATAGCAGGCGAGATAGCGCTCGCGCCACTGCGGCCGCCACAGACATTTCAACAGCATGTGGTTGAGGCAGAAGGCGAGATCGAAGGCGGGATCGCCGTACCAGGCGCATTCGGCGTCGATCAGGATAGGGCCATGCGCGGACAGCAGGATGTTCTTCGGGCTGAGGTCGCCGTGGACCAGCGCGCGCTTGTTGTGCGCCGTGGTTTCAGCGAGCTCACGCAAGCGTGCGGCACAGTCGGGATGGTGCGCGGCCGTGGCGAGCAGATAGGGCTCGAGCCGGATCGGGTGAAAGATGTGATCGTTGGCGAAGCGCTGCGCGATGTCCGCATGCCCCGCTGTCCCGGCGTGGATGGCCGCGATGGCGCGCGCCACCGCCGCTGCGGTTGCGGTCTGGATGTTGCCGTCGCGCAGTTCGTTCTTCCACACCGGATGCGCTGCGGGTTCGAGGTATTCCATCGCGAACGCGCCGGCTTGCGCATCCTCGCCGAGGATACGCGGCACCGACCCCGGCGCCAATTCCTCGGCTACGCGCAACCATTCGACTTCGGCGTGGTTGCGCTCGACCGGGGCGCGCCAGTCGGCTGCGACCTTGAGCTTGGCCAGTGCGCGCTTGAAGCAAAAGGAAACAGGTGGAGCGCGTTGCGGCAGGGTTATCTTGAGAATGTCGGAGGAGACCCCGCCGGCAAGCGTATCGGTGCGGAACGCTTCGCCGGGGCGCAGCAGCCCCATGCGCGTCAGCGCCACGCCTATGTCCTGATCGAGGTCCTGCGCCATGATTTTTCTTCGGAGTCTAACAGAGCGCCGGACGATGCGGCGCTCCCCCGATAGATGTCGCCGCACCGGCGCGCGATGACTGTGCGCCAGTGCGGTATGCCATCCCGGCCCCTGCGTAGCTGCTCGCGCGGCTGCGATCAGGTCGGTAATTCCGCTATCTATGCCTCAATAGCCATTGTTGGCCGTGATGACGCCGTCGACGAGTTTGATCCTGTCCCCCGAACGCCAGGGCGGCGGGTTGTCCTGGGTGATCAGGCGGCTGGAGCCGTCGTCGAAGCGGATGTCAATTTCATAGCTCTTGAGTTTTTTCGTGTTCTTCTCGATCTCGTGTCCGGCAAAGGCGCCGCCTAGCGCGCCGAGCACGGTCATGACGTCCCGGCCATGGCCACGGCCGGTCTGATTTCCGAGCAAGCCGCCAGCGATGCCGCCGACCGCCGCACCGGCACCGGTCGGTTGGCCCGGTTTCTCGATTTCGCGCACCGATTCGATCACGCCGCAGTCGTAGCAAACCGGTCTTGGCGGCGCGGCCGCGGGTGCGGGCTGATACTGCGGGGGCGGCGGAGGCGTCTGCGCGACTACGGCCGGCATATCGGCCCTGGCAATTTTCATCGGTTCTTCAGCGGTTCGCACCGCTTGCTTCACCGGGTTGACGTGCCTGACCACCGCCTTGTGGGTTGCGGGCTTGGATGCGTAGACCGCAGGCGCGGGCGCGGTTTCGTTCGGCTGCGCGGCGGCGACTGGCTTCGCCGGTTCTGCCGCCGCCTGCTGTACCTGGGCCGTCTGGCCGTGACTGATCGGAATCAGGCCGGTGATGGCGCCTATGCCGATCAGGCTGAACAGGGTGACCGAGACCGCGGCGATCGCAGTCAGCGGATGTATGCTTTTCTTCACGTTGGTTTCCATCACTGTCTCCATTTTGTCCGTGGCGTGGGATGCGTATTGCCGACAAACGCATCCGCGGAACCCATGTTGACAGCGGCACAACGCGGAAGTTGTGAGGAATTGTGACGAATTGTAACCGGCGCGGCCGCCGGCCCTACTCCGGCCGCATGTGCGGGAACAGGATGACGTCGCGTATGCTGGCGCTGTTGGTGAACAGCATCACCAGCCGATCTACGCCTATGCCTTCGCCCGCGGTCGGCGGCAGGCCGTACTCCAGGGCGCGGATGTAATCGGCGTCGTAATACATGGCCTCTTCGTCGCCGGCTTCCTTCTGCTTCGCCTGCTCGGCGAAGCGCGCCGCCTGGTCCTCGGGGTCGTTCAGCTCGGAAAAGCCGTTGGCCATCTCGCGTCCGGTGATGTACAGCTCGAAGCGATCGGTGACCTCGGGGTTCGCGTCGCTGCGCCGCGCCAGGGGCGACACTTCGGCCGGATAGTCGACGATGAAGGTCGGCTGGATCAGCTTGGTCTCGGTGGTTTCGTCGAACAACATCAGTTGCAGCGAACCCAGGCCCTGGGTGGGCGACACTTCGACACCCAGTTTTTTCAGCGCGTTGGTGAGGTAGTCTCGATCGGCCAACTCGGCGGCGCTGATCTGCGGGTGGTATTTGCAAATCGCCTGCACGACGGTCAGGCGCTCGAACGGTTGGCTCAGATCTATGCTGTGCTCGCCGTAGGGCAGGGTGGTGGTGCCCAGCACCCCCTGCGCCACCGTGCGTAATAGTTCTTCGGTGTAGTCCATGAGGTAGCGGTAATCGCGATACGCCTCGTAGAACTCGATCATGGTGAATTCTGGGTTGTGCCGCGTCGAAATGCCCTCGTTCCTGAAATTGCGGTTGATCTCGAACACTTTCTCATAGCCACCGACGACCAGACGCTTGAGGTACAGCTCGGGCGCAATGCGCAGGAATAGTTGCATGTCGAGCGCGTTGTGGTGGGTCTCGAAGGGCTTGGCCGCGGCCCCGCCCGGTATCGGGTGCATCATCGGCGTTTCGACTTCGAGATAGCCCTTGCCCACCATGAAGGCCCGGATCGCCTGGATGATCTGGCTGCGCAGGCTGAACACCTTGCGCGCCTCGGGGTTGGTGATCAGATCGACGTAGCGCTGGCGGTAGCGCTGCTCCTGGTCGGTGAGGCCGTGAAACTTTTCGGGCAGCGGCCGCAGCGACTTGGTCAGCAGGCGCAGTTTGGTGACGCGCACCGACAGCTCGCCCGTCTTGGTCTTGAACAAGGGCCCCTCGGCGGCGAGGATGTCTCCCAGATCCCAGTGCTTGAACGCGTCGTGCGTATCGACGCCCGTCATGTCGTTGCTGACATACAACTGCATGCGCCCGCTCATGTCCTGGATGCTGGCGAAGCTCGCCTTGCCCATCACGCGCTTGAACAGCATGCGCCCGGCGATCGCGACGTTGACCTCGCCCGCTTCCAGCTCTTCATTCGATTTGGCACCGTGCGCCGCGTGCAGGTCGGCCGCCAGGTCCTTGCGTCCGAAATCGTTGGGAAACGCATTGCCCAGCTTGCGCAGTTCCGCCAGCTTGCCGCGGCGCTCGGCGATGATCTGGTTTTCGTCGAGGGGTGGTGCTTGTTTGTCTTCGGCCATGTCGTTTCTCGATTGATGGGTTTCGGTTCGCGTCCCCTGGGGGGCTTCGATAGTGCTGTCGGTGCCTAAACGCCCTGCTTCAAGCTCGCTTCGATGAACATGTCCAGGTCGCCGTCCAGTATCCTTTGCGTATCGCCGATCTCGACGCCGGTGCGCAAATCCTTGATGCGCGACTGATCGAGCACGTAGGAGCGGATCTGGTGGCCCCAGCCGATGTCGGTCTTGGAGTCCTCGAGTTTCTGCTGCTCGTCCTGGCGTATGCGCAGCTCGCGTTCGTACAGGCGCGATTTCAACATGGCCATGGCTTCGGCGCGGTTGCGGTGCTGCGACCGGTCGTTCTGGCACTGCACGACGATGTTCGTCGGCAGGTGGGTGATGCGCACCGCCGAGTCCGTCTTGTTGATGTGCTGGCCGCCGGCGCCGGAGGCGCGGTAGGTGTCGATGCGCAGGTCAGCGGGGTTGATGTCGACCTCTATGGTGTCGTCCACCTCGGGGTAGGCGAATACGCTGGCAAACGACGTATGCCGCCGATTGCCCGAATCGAAGGGCGACTTGCGCACCAGGCGGTGGACGCCGGTTTCGGTGCGCAGGCGCCCGTAGGCGTATTCGCCGCTGACCTTGATGGTCGCGCTCTTGATGCCCGCCACCTCGCCTTCTGATTCCTCCAGCACTTCGATGGCGAAGCCGCAGCGCTCGCAATACTTGAGGTACATGCGCTCCAGCATCGCGGCCCAGTCCTGCGCCTCGGTGCCGCCCGAACCCGACTGAATATCGACGAAACAGTTGTTCGGATCCAGCGCATGGGAGAACATGCGGCGGAATTCCATGCTGGCGACGAGTTTCTCCGCGGCGGCCAGGTCGGCGGCCACGCTGAGGAGAGTGGCGTCGTCCGACTCGGCGCGCGCCATTTCCAGCAATTCGCCCGCATCGCCCAACTGGCTTTCCAGGAGCACCAGGCTGCCGACAATGCCGTCCAAGGTCTTCTTCTCGCGTCCGAGCTCCTGCGCGCGCTTGGCGTCGCTCCAGATGTCGGGTTCTTCCAGTTGCCTCCCGACTTCGATCAGGCGTGCCTGTTTGGTGTCGAAGTCAAAGATACCTCCGCATTTCCCTGGCGCGCGCGACTAGGTCGTCGAGACTGTTGGCGATGGCATTGATCTTTTCGGCTTCCATGATTGGCTTTTTTGTCAGAATTGCGCAATTATACTCTGGCACAGGGGGTTTCCCCCGGGCTCAAGGAAGGCAAGACCATGGAAATCGGCCACAAGCTGATGGGCGAAGGCGCATCCAGGGTGCTGGTGCTGCACGGCTGGCTGGGCGACCAGCGCATCTTCGAGCCCATGTTCGACAGCCTCAACCTGGAGAGCTTCACCTACGCCTTCATGGATTACCGCGGCTATGGCTGCTCCAAGGAGCTCGCCGGCGCCTACACCATGGACGAGGTCGCGGGCGACGCGTTTGCGCTGGTGGACAAGCTGGGCTGGGACTGGTTCTACCTCGTCGGTCACTGCATGGGCGGCATGGTGGCGCAGCACATGATGGCGGACGCACCGGACCGGGTGCACGCCGCGGTGCTGATCGCGCCCGTGCCCGCTTGCGGCATGCATTTCGACGAAGACACCTGGGCGCTGTTTCACGGCGCGATCGAAGATCCGATGAACCGCGCCGGCATCGTCGACTACGCCACCGGCAGCCGGCTCAGCGCCACCTGGCTCGACGCGATGAGCGCGCGCTCGGTCGCCTGCTCCACGCGCGAGGCGTTCGCCGGCTATCTGGACGCCTGGATGAAAACCGACTTCAGCGCGCGCATGCAGGGCGGCGCGCAGCGCATCAAAGTCCTGGTCGGCGAGTACGATCCGGCCATGACGCCGGCGCTGATGAACGAAACCCTGCTCGCCTGGAATCATCGCGCCGAGATGGACATCCTGCCCAACTGCGGCCATTACCCGATGCTGGAGACCCCGGTCTATCTGGCGACGGTGGTGGAACGCTTCCTCAACGGCGAGTAGTCGCATCTTGCTGCCGCCGACTTCAGGCTATCTCGAACCATGCCGTCCCGCCGCACTCTGCTCAAGCTGCTCGCCGCAGCGCCCGCCATGGCCGTGATCCCGGCTGCGCCTGCGGCAGGCGCGCCGCTCAAGCGCGCCATTCCCAAGACGGGCGAGTTGCTGCACGCGGTCGGCCTGGGTACCTGGCAGACCTTCGACGTCGCCGGCGATGCGGCCGGCCGTGCGGCCGCGCGCGAAGTGCTGGATCGTTTCGTCAAGGCCGGCGGGCAGCTGGTGGACAGTTCGCCCATGTACGCGAGTTCCGAGGCCGTGGTCGGCGAGCTCGCCGCCGATCTCGCCGTGGAGAAATCGCTGTTCCTCGCCACCAAGGTCTGGACCAGCGGGCGCGAGGCGGGCGTGCGCCAGATGGAAGAATCCATGCGCCGCATGCGCACCCTGACGCGCAATCCACCGGCCATGGATCTGATGCAGGTGCACAACCTGACCGACGTACACACCCAGTTGAACACGCTGCGCGAGTGGAAGGCGCAGGGCAGGATACGCTACCTCGGCATCACCCACTATCACGAGGGCGCTTACGCGGAACTCGAGCGCCTGATCAAGTCCGAGCAGCTCGACTTCGCCCAGTTCAACTACAACGTGGTGACCACCGCAGCCGATGTGCGCCTGCTGCCGCTATGCGCAGAATACAAGACAGCCGTGATCATCAACCGCCCGTTCGAGGAGGGCGCTCTGTTTCGCAAGGTAAAGGGCAGGGAACTGCCCAGGTGGGCGGAGGAATTCGACTGCGACAGCTGGGCGCGGTTTTTCCTCAAGTTCATCCTGTCCCATCCTGCGGTGACCTGCGCCATCCCGGCCACGCGCAACCCAGCCTACCTGGCGGACAACATGGGCGCGGCGCTGGGGCGGCTGCCCGATGCGGCCATGCGCCGGCGCATGGTGCAGCACATGCGCAGCCTCTGATTTAGCGCTGCGTCGAGGCGGACGCGCGCGCTCAGCCGGGAAGAAACGCAATCACAACGCCGGCGCCGGCCGCGGCCGCGAGCATGGGCGGCGCACAGCGGCGGGCGAGCATCGCGCCGCCGACCACGAATACCAGTCCGAGCTTGAACGCGATATTCGAAACCAGCGCCAGCACGATGGCGCTCGCCGCCTGCAGCGGCTGCAGCGTGCCCAGGTCGTACAGGCGCAGCGTGGACAGGGTGATGGCGTCGACGTCGGTGAGCCCGGACACCAGCGCCACCGCGTACAGCCCGCTGCTGCCGGCAACGTCGGACAGCCAGGCGGAACAAAGCAGCACCAGGGCGAACAGCAGCCCGAAGCCGAGTGCTGCGCGGATTTCCGTCGGATTGCGTATCTCCGGGATCTCCAGCACGGGCGTACGGCTCAGCTTGCGCCACCAGTAGAACGTGCCGACGCCGCCGCAGGCGAGCGCGGCCCCGAGCGCCGGCAGCAGCAGCGGCACAATGGCGGGCGAGACGACCCCGGCCAGCACCGCCAGGCGCACCGGCACGACCAGATTGGCGGTGAGGATGACCACGGTTGCCAACTGCAGCATGCCCGGATCGCGCGCGTGGCGTGCGTAGACCATGCTGGTCGCGGTGCTCGACACCAGGCCGCCGAACAGGCCCAGCAGCAGCACGCCGTGGCGTCCGCCGGTAAGCCGCAGCGCGACGTAGCCGGCCAGGCTGATGCCGGAGATCAGCACCACCATGAGCCAGACTTGGTGCGGGTTGAGCGCGTTGTAGGGGCCGTAGCTCTGGTTCGGCAGCACCGGGAGTATGACGAAGGAGAGTGCGGCGAACTGCAGGATGGACAGCAGGTCCTGGCGCGTCAGGCTTTGCGACAGGCCGCGCAGTTCCGGTTTGAAGTAGAGCAGCATGGTGGTGATCACGCCCAGCATCACCGCCAGCGTGGGATAGCCCAGCCAGATCAGCGCCCCGAGGCCATAGCACACGCACACCGCCGCCACCGAGGTGGTCCCGGGGTCGGCGGCCTCGCCTGCATCGCGCGCATAGGCGGCGATCATCATCAGGCCTACCAGGGCCAGACCTGCGGCAAGGATCCAGGGCGAACCGGTTTTCTCGGAGATCAGGCTGGCGAGCGTGCCCATGAGCGCGACCAGGGCAAAGGTGCGCAGGCCCGCCTTGCTCGCGGGATTGCGCTCGCGCTCCAATCCGATCAGCAGACCCAGGGCAAGGCTGGTCAGGAAGGCCGGCAGCGGCGCCAGGCCGGTGGCTTCGAGAAAGCCGATGTTCACGCGGCGCTCTCCCACTCCTCGACGATGAACTGTACGCTCTGCACGCCATTGTACTCGTTCACCGCCAGACGGTAGGCGGCGCGGATGGTCGCGCCTGCGGGAACCAGCGAATTGAAGCGTATCGCATCGAAGGACCTGCCGTCTTTCTGCAGGCGCAGTTTCAGGTGTTTGTCCGCGACCACGCGCTGGCTAGCGACCGCAAAGCGATCGAAAAACAGCGGCTGCGGAAAACCCTGGCCCCAGACCTCGCGCTCGAGCAGGCGTATGGTGTCCAGATTCATGTAGGCCGATTCCAGCGGGCCGTCCGTCTCGATGCTGCGCGCGAGATCGGATGCGGCGAGCAGGCCGCGCACGCTCTGCTCGAACAATTCGCCGAACTGCGCCAGACCCTCGCTGCGTATGGTGAGGCCCGCGGCGGCGGCGTGGCCGCCGAAGCGCAGGATCAGCCCCGGCGCGCGCTTGGCAACCAGGTCGAGCGCATCGCGCAGATGCAGTCCGGGTATCGAACGCCCGGATCCTTTCAGTTCGCCCGCATTGCCCGCGGCAAACGCGATCACCGGCCGGTGCAGCCGGTCCTTGATGCGCGCCGCGAGTATGCCGATGACACCCTGGTGCCAGGACGGGTCGAACAGTGACAGGGTGTAAGCCGCTTGCGCATCCGGATCGGTGCCGGTCTCCAGGCCCAGTTGCTCCAGCATGACAAGGGCCTGATCCTGCATGGTGCCTTCGATTTCACGCCGTTCGCGGTTCAGCCGGTCCAGGTCCTGCGCGATGTTGAGCGCGCGCGCCGGGTCGTCGGTGATCAGGCATTCGATTCCGAGGGCCATGTCGGACAGCCGACCTGCGGCGTTGAGCCGCGGCCCGGCGGCGAAACCCAGATCGAAGCAGGACGCGCGCTTCGCCTCGCGCCCGGCCACGCGTAACAGCGCGGCGACCCCGGCCTGCATGCTGCCCGTGCGGATGCGCTTCAGCCCCTGCGCCACCAGGATGCGGTTGTTGCGGTCCAAGCGTACCACGTCGGCCACCGTGCCCAGGGCCACCAGATCGAGCAGCGTCGCCAGCTTGAATTCAGGCCGGTCCTGGAACCAGCCGCGTCTTCTAAGCTCGGCGCGCAGCGCGAGCATGACATAGAACAGTACGCCGACGCCGGCGATGGCCTTGCTCGGAAAGTCGCAGCCCGGCTGATTCGGATTGACGATGCAGGTGGCCGCAGGCAATGCGTCGCCGGGCAGATGGTGGTCGGTGATCAGCGTGGCGATGCCGAGCGCGTTGGCGCGCGCCACGCCTTCGTTGCTGGCAATGCCGTTGTCGACGGTAATCAGGAGGTCGGGGCGGGGCGATAGGCGCGCGGCGAGTTCCACGATTTCCGGCGTCAGCCCGTAGCCGAACTCGAAGCGGTTGGGCACGAGATACGACACGTCGGCGCCGAACGCGGACAGGGCGCGCACGCCCACGGCGCAGGCGGTGGCGCCGTCGCAATCGTAATCGGCGACGATCAGCAGGCGCCGCTTGGCTTCGATGGCGTCGGCGAGCAGCGCGGCGGCGCGCGCCGCATGCAACAGCCGCTCGGGCGGAATCAGCCCGGAGAACTCGCTATCCACCTCGCTCTTGTCGGCCACGCCGCGCGCCGCGTACAGCTGCGCCAGCACCGGATGCAGGCCCTGCTGCACCAGCATCTCGCGATTGCGCTGGGGAATGGGGCGGGTGAGGATGGACGTCATGTGTTTGCGTGCTCTGCCAGCGGCTTCACCCGCCGCCAGAAGCGGCGCAGGTCGCCGTGCGTGAGTTCGACCGAACGCAGGCCCGCGGGGCCGAGCGCGTGCAGGCTCAGCATGCCTATGCGCTCCTGCCGGAGCGCGTCCAGCAGGGGCGCGAACCAGTCGCGCTCCAGTTGCGCCATTGCCTCGCGCCAGCCGTACGCGTCGCCGTATTGCGCCGCGACGCGCAGCCGGTCGAGCAGGATCAGGTTGACGCCTGTGCCAGCGCCTGCGCGCAGCAGTTCCGCCGCATCCGCGGGCAGTTTGTGTGCGGCGATGCGCGCCGCCTGCGCCAGCCCTGCGGCGAACACATCCTGCGACCAGACGGCGTTGAATGGAGCCGGCACAGCGTCCGGCAGGCGGCCTGCGCCCCAGAGCCACACGCTGTTGACCGGCAGTTCGCCGGCGCTTTCGCGCCGCTCGTTGACGCCGTGGGCGTGCAGCAGCATCTGGACCTCGTTCAGGCGCGCGCGCCAGGTTGGCGAATCGGCACCGCGCGGCAGCAAGCTGTCTATGCTCCTGCCCGCCGCCTGCGCCAAGGGCGTCGTTTCCAGCGCCGGGGCGCGCTCGACGCGCAGGTACCAGCGGTCAGGCCGCAGCGGAAAAAAAACCAGGCCGTCGCCCGCAAAATGCGCGTTGAGGCTGGCGGTGAGGCTCTCGGCTTCCTGCTGCGACACGCAGAACGCGCTGCTGTCGGCGAGCACCAGCCTATTGCCTTCCAGCCTCAGGTGCACCGGGTCGGCGCGCAGCCAATGGTGCTTGCCCGGTTCGCCGCCGTCCGCGAGCAGGCAAAAGGGCGCGGCCGGCAGATCCCCCTGCCGCTCCACGTCGAAGCGCTCGCACAGCCATGCTTCGGCTGAACTGGCTTCGCCGTCTGCGCTGTGCCGCCGTCCCTTGGCCAGCAGGCGTTCCAGCGCAGGCGCGGCGAGTCCGCGATAAATGTCGGAGAAATCGCGCTCGGGCCAGAACAGATCGGGAAGCAGCAGATGGCAATGCATGGCAAAGTTTATCATTGCCGCACGCCGATAAGCCGGGCGCGAGTGTGTCAAAATAGCCTCGCACCAGACCGGTAACGAAAACGACAACGAAAACGACGGCGCGCGCACAGCGAAAATGACCACATTGCCCTACGAGCTTTTCATCGGCCTGCGCTACACCCGCGCCAAGCGGCGCAATCATTTCATCTCCTTCATCTCGCTCACCTCGATGCTGGGCATCGCGCTCGGGGTGGCGGCGCTGATCACGGTGCTGTCGGTGATGAACGGCTTTCAGAACGAACTGCGCACGCGCATCCTCGGCGTGGCTTCGCACGTGCAGATCAGCGGCCCGGGCGACGTGCTGACCGACTGGCGGGGGGTGGCGGCGCTGGCCGCGGCCGATACGCGCGTCGCCGCGGCGGCGCCCTACATCAACGTGCAGGGCATGCTCACCTTCGACGGCGCCGTGCGCGGCGCGATCATCCGCGGCATCCTGCCCGAATACGAGAATCGCGTGGCGGAGATCGGCAGCCACATGAAGGCCGGCACGCTGGCCGCGCTCAAGCCCGGCGAGTTCGGCATCGTGCTTGGCAGCGAGCTCGCGCGTTCGCTCGCCGTGATCCTGGGCGACAAGGTGACCCTGATCGCGCCGCAGGGGCAGGTGACGCCGGCGGGCATCATTCCGCGCCTGAAGCAGTTCCGCGTGGTCGGGATTTTCGAGGTCGGCATGTTCGAATACGATTCCGGCCTCGCGCTGATTCAGCTCGAGGACGCGCAGAGGCTGTACCGCATGGAGGACCGGGTATCGGGCGTGCGCCTGAAGCTGCACGACCTGTTCCAGTCGCGCCAGGTGGCGCAGGCCCTGCTGCCCAGGCTGGGCCCCGACGTGTACATCAGCGACTGGACGCGCAGCCACGCCAATTTTTTCCGCGCGGTGCAGATGGAGAAGACCGTGATGTTCATCATCCTGCTCCTGATCGTTGCGGTGGCCGCGTTCAACATCGTTTCCACGCTGGTGATGGCGGTGACCGACAAACAGCCGGACATCGCGATCCTGCGCACCTTGGGCGCCGCGCCATCGAGCATCATGGCGGTGTTCATGGTGCAGGGCGCGCTGATCGGCGTCATCGGCACGCTGATTGGCGTCGCCGGCGGGGTGCTGCTCGCGCTCAATATCGGCGTGGTGGTGCCGTTCATCGAAAGGCTGTTCAGCGTGCAGTTCCTGTCGAAGGAGGTGTATTACATCAGCGAACTGCCCTCCGAGCTTCTGTGGGGGGACGTCGGCAGCATCGCCGCCGTGTCCTTCGTGCTGAGTCTGCTCGCCACGCTGTACCCGAGCTGGCGCGCTTCAAGGGTGAATCCGGCCGAGGCCCTGCGCTATGAGTGATATCGTCCTCGGCTGCAGCAAACTCGCCAAGAGCTACCAGCAGGGCGCGGTCGAGGTCAAGGTCCTGGTCGGCGTCGACCTGCAGGTGGGTGCGGCGGAGCTGGTGGCCATCGTCGGCGCCTCGGGCTCGGGCAAGAGCACCCTGCTGCATTTGCTCGGCGGGCTCGACAGCGCGACTTCGGGCGAGGTGAGCATCCTCGGACGGCCGATGCAAAGTCTGTCCGAGGCGGCGCGCGGGCGCCTGCGCAACGAATCGCTGGGCTTCGTCTACCAGTTTCATCACCTGCTGATGGAATTTACCGCGCTGGAGAACGTGGCCATGCCGCTGCTGATCCGGCGCGTGCCCGCGGCTGAGGCGCATAGCCGCGCCGCGGCCATACTCGAAGAAGTGGGGCTCGGACACCGCCTGACGCACACGCCGGCCGAACTCTCCGGCGGCGAGCGCCAGCGTGCGGCGCTGGCGCGGGCGCTGGTGACCCGGCCCGCCTGCGTGCTCGCCGACGAGCCCACGGGAAATCTCGACCGCCACACGGCGGCCCAGGTGTTCGAAATGATGCTGGAACTGAACCGCAGCCGCGGCACCAGTTTTATCATCGTGACCCACGATCCGGGCATCGCCGCGCGCGCCCAGCGCATACTGCGGCTGCAGGACGGGGTACTGGGTGCGGATTGAAGCTCCGCGCCGGATGAATTGGTGCAAGCATAAGGATGGCTAGCCGTGGATGACAAGCAGACGATACTAACGATACTCTCACCCAAGGCTGCGCTCAGGGCCCTGACGCCGGAAGCGGAGCGCGCGGTGCCAGACGGGATGATGGTGGCCGGGTTGATCAGCATCTGGCATTTCCCATTCAAGATCGGCAGGGAATCGCGCGGCGCGATAGTCGACGGCGATTTTGTGAGGACCGAAAGGCCGAGGTTCGGCGAGCGGAGGCCGAAGAACGACCTGTACCTCGTCGACGCAGTCGAGCCGCTGGAGATCTCCCGCGAGCACTTCCAGATCGAGAGCAGCGCGGAGGGCTATGTGCTGGTCGACCGGGCCAGCGCGTGCGGCACCGGCGTGGGCGAACTGCATATCGGCGGCAGCGACAGCGGCGGATCTGCGCCGCTGAAGGATGGCGACACGATAGCCATCGGCACCGAGTCGACGCCCTATCGCTATACGTTTATCGCGCTCTGATCGCCGTCAGCCAGACCTGCAGCGCTACCGCCGGGTCATGCGGACGCAGCTCCCAGGCTGCGCTCGAGCGACTTGCGCCCTTCGGGGGTGGTCATCACGACCAGAGTGTTACCCGGGCCGATCTCGAAGTCGTCGGCCGGATTGAATTCCCATGCTTTCTGCGCGCGCACTGCGAGCAGGATGAAATCGCGCCGGTTGAGCTTCAGCCCGGCGATGGTGCGCGCGGCGTAGCCTTCGGGAATGTGCACTTCCTCCACCCGCAGCGAGTTGTCCGAGCGCAGCATCTCATCGAGGAAACTCACCACCTGCGGCCGGATCATGGACGAGGCGATGCGCATGCCGCCGGTGAAATCGGGGGAAACGATGGCGTCGGCGCCGACTTTGCGTATTTTGTCCATGTAGTTGACTTCGTGGCAGCGCGCCACCACGCGCGTCTGCGGGTTGAGCAGCTTGGCCGACAGCGTGATCACCAGGTTCTTGCTGTCGTCCCCGGTGACTGCGAAGACGCCGGCCGCGTGCTCGATGCCGGCCTCGATCAGCGCGCTGTCCTCGCCGCTGTCGGCGTGGGTCCACAATGCGTCGGGGTACTTCTCGAGATAGCGCTCGATCGCCTCCTTGTTGCTTTCGATCACCACGTACGGACGGCCGGTCGTGGCGAGTTCGTGCGCGACATTGGTGCCGACGCGGCCGATACCGCAGATGATGTAATGCCTGCGCAGTGCCTGGATTTGCTTTTGCATTCTCCGCCTCCGAATTGCTTCGTTCATATCGCCTTCGAGGATGAAGGCGGTGAGTGTGGATATCATGTAAGTGGCTACGCCGATGCCGACCAGGCCGATGGCCATGGTGAATACGCGCCCCCCCGGTGAGTGGCTCAGATCGACTATCTCGCCATAACCGATGGTGGCGATAGTGATGAAGGTCATGTACAGGCAGTCCAGCCACGATACCTGCGGCCCGCCGATGAGTTTGTAGCCGACCGTGCCGATGAGGCTGACCGCGGCCAGAGCCATTGCCGGCGGGACAAAACGCTGGAACACTCGCTGCACGGTGATTTCAGTGTCCATGTTGGCTGCGCCGTTGCCGGCGCTTGCGCCAGGCGTGGATCACGTGGGCGCGCCAGCCGATCTGCACGCCGGCGTAGCCCAGCGCCGCGAGGATCAGCGCCAGCGCCAACAGGCCGACGGCGAGCGGCGTGCCCATGGACCAGACCCAGCGCAGGAATGCGTCCAGCGATGCGCCGAGCTGCGACCAGTCCATTTCGGGCGGCGGGCCGAGATGCGGGGTTTCGCTGCCCATGATCATCCGGCCGATCAGATAGGCGAGCAGGTACAGCGGGCCTATGGTCAGGGGATTGGTATAGAGCGTCGTGGCGAGCGCCACCGGCAGGTTCACCCGCAGCGGCACGGCCAGCAGTGCCGCTGCGATCATCTGCAGTGGGCCGGGAACCAGACCGGAAAACAGGCCCACCGCCACGCCGCCGGCGACCGAGTGGCGGTTCAGATGCCATAGGTTCGGATGCCGCAGGAAGCCGCCGAACCGGGCGATATGCCGGTTGTCGCGCACGCTTTCGTGGCTGGGCAGGTATTTTCGGAAAAACTTGCGTGGCATCGGATCTGCAGTGGAAAGCGCCGCCTTCATGGCTGGATTGTAAGGCAATTCAACCGCGGCGGCCCTGAGCCGTTATGTCTGGAGACCCGGCTCGGAGCTTTCTGGATGCGAGCGAACATCGTCGCCTTTGCCTTGGGCGTATGCCTGCTGCAACAGCAGCCGCAGTTGCCGCCACTCGCCTGGGCTTGGGCCCTGCTGCCCGCGCTGGCTGCGTGGTGGCGGCTGCGCGCGGCAGACCATCGCGCTGCGCTGCTGCTTGCACTATGGCTGCTGCCCGCACTCTTCGTCGCGGCCGGGTATGTCTATGCCGCGGCCTGGGCCCAATGGCGTATGGACGAGCGGCTGCCGCGGCAATGGGAGGGTGTGGATCTCGCCGTCACCGGCGTGGTGGCCGGTCTGCCGCAGCCGTTCGAGGGCGGCGTGCGCTTCGATCTCGATACGGAACAGGTCGAGCCCGCCGCGGCGCGCCTGCCGCAGCGCATCGCGCTCGCCTGGTACAACGGCGCCAGCCGCGAGGAATTCAAGGACATCGCGCCGATCCGCGCCGGCGAGCGCTGGCGCTTCAAGGTGCGCCTGAAGCGCCCGCACGGCAACGTCAATCCCTACGGTTTCGACTACGAGTCCTGGCTGCTGCAGCGTTCCATCGGCGCCACGGGCTATGTGCGCCCGGGCGGCACGGCGCGCCTGGACGATTTGGTGTTGCGGCCGGCCTATCTGTTGCAGCGCGGGCGCGAAATTCTGCGCGCGCGCCACTGGGATGCGCTGCCGGACTACCCCTACGCCGGCGTCTTGATCGCGCTCGCGATCGGTGATCAGAATGCCATCGACGCCGGGCAATGGCAGCTGTTTGCGCGCACCGGGGTGTCGCACCTGATGTCGATCTCCGGTTTGCACGTCACCATGGTGGCCAGCCTGTTCGCCGCGCTGGTGCACGCGCTGTGGCGGCGCTCATCCGCGCTGATGCTGGCCCTGCCCGCACGCAAGGCGTCCGCGCTGGCCGGATTTCTCGCCGCGCTCGCCTATTGTCTGATCGCCGGTTTCGCCGTGCCGGCGCAGCGCACGCTCTACATGGTGGGGGTGGTGGCGCTGGCGCTGTGGGCGGGCAGGGTGAGTTCGGTGTCGCGCGTGCTCTGTGCCGCGCTGCTGCTGGTGTTGCTGCTCGATCCCTGGGCCGTGCTCGCGCCCGGGTTCTGGCTGTCCTTCGGCGCGGTCGCAGTCATTCTTTATGTCGCCACCGGACGGCTGCGGGTGGGGGAGGACGCCGCGCCCGGCCTGCGCGTCGCGCTGGCCAACAGCCTCATTCAATGGGGCCGCGTGCAGTGGGCGATTACGCTGGCATTGGCGCCGCTGTTGCTGATCTGGTTCCAGCAGATGTCGCTGGTATCGCCGCTGGCCAACGCAATGGCGATTCCGCTGGTGAGCCTGGTGGTGACGCCGCTCGCGCTCGCCGGCAGCGTGCTACCTTTCGATTTCATACTGAAGCTGGCGCACGCCGTCATGGCGGGGCAGATGTGGCTGCTCGAACGCTGCGCGGCCTTGCCTGTGGCTGTGTGGCAACAGCACGCACCCGCTGCCTGGACCGTGGTCCTGGCCCTGGCGGGCACGGCCTGGCTGTTATTGCCGCGCGGCGTTCCGGCGCGTTGGCTGGGCCTGCCACTGATGCTGCCGCTGTTCACCGTGGCGCCGCCTGCGCCCCCGCACGGGGCGTTGTGGCTGACGGTGCTCGACGTGGGCCAGGGGCTGGCCGTGTTCGCGCAGACGCGGGGGCATGCGCTGCTCTACGACGCCGGCCCCGCCTACAGTCCCGATGCCGACAGCGGCAGCCGCGTGATCCTGCCCTTTCTGCGCGCCTCGGGCATCGCGCGGCTGGACGCCATGGTCGTGACCCACGACGACAACGACCATGCGGGCGGCGCGGCGACCGTGCTTACCGGCCTACCCGTCGCGGCGTTCTACTCGTCGTTGCCCGATACGCATGCGGCGTGGCGCGCGGCCCCGGGCTACCGGCTGCCCTGTGCTGCCGGGCAGGGCTGGGACTGGGACGGCGTGCGCTTCGAGTTGCTGCATCCGACGGCGGCCAGCTATGCCCTGGACAAGCTCAAGTCCAACGATCGCAGTTGCGTGCTGAAGATTGCCACGGCACAAGGCGCGCTGCTGCTCACCGGCGACATCGAGGCGCGCTCGGAACAGGAATTGACCGTGCGCGTGCCCTCGAAACTGCGCGTGGACCTGCTGGTGGCGCCGCACCACAGCAGCCGCACTTCGTCGACGCCGGAGTTCATCGCCGCAGTGCGGCCGCGCTGGGTCGTTCTTCCGGTGGGCTACCGCAACCGCTTCGGCCACCCCCGGCAGGAGGTGGTCGAGCGCTACCGTGAGGCCGGCGCGCAACTGCTGCGCACCGACAGTGCCGGCGCGGTGCTGGTGCGCATCGGTGATCGGGGGATCGCCCTGGAGTCCTACCGCGCCCTGAGAAAGCGTTACTGGTACGCGGACGAATAAGGAGGGGCGGCTCGCTGCAGCACCCGCTTGATCCTTTGCTTGGCGCGCTGTGCCCGCCGCCAGGTCCAGGGCGCAACCGGGGCCGGATCCCGCCACAGCCCCGCGTGCGCCTGCCGTGCCACCGTTTCGAGAGCGGCATAGTCGTTCCGGTCCGCGCGCGACTGCTCGCGCTGGTATTGCTTGTAGTGCCAGGCGAGTCCCGCACGCAGTTGCTCCAGGCTGGCGTCGCGGCCGTTCTTCAGGACCTTGCCGACGACGCGCCCATAGCGGTCGTGCTTTTCATATTCGACCACGACCGACGCGCCGAACACCATGCTCGACAGGTGGCGCTTCGATGCGTCGCCGTAAGCCTGCGCTTTTTCCGGTGCATCGATACCGGCAAGTCTGATGCGGTACTGCGCCTGCAAGCCGTCGAGCACCGTGACCGTGTCGCCGTCACTGACGCCCACCACCCGGCCCTCGATGGTCTGCGCTGACGCGGCCGCGCAAAATGCCGACGCCGCGAGTAACCATCCGGCTGCGCGTAGCAGCGTGCCAGGAAGGCAATTTCTCCGCGAATAGATAGGAAGCCTAGGCGGCGGTGAACTGGTTCATCGGCCCGAGTGTATGCGCTTTATTGCGCCAGCCGGCCGATTGCCGCCAAAAAAGGGAGCCGGTCCGGGCTGTTATACTTTTGCCCACGCACGTCGCTGCCAGAAGACAGTCGGACGAAGCGCGATTCGGGGAGCAAGCGATGGGCGAGGAATTCAGGCAGCGCGAAGTGCAGTGCGTCACGCCCGGCGGTTTGCACCGGATGGCTTACACCGAGTGGGGCGATCCGGCCAAGCGCAAAGTGCTGGTCTGCGTGCACGGCCTGGCGCGTTGCGGGCGCGATTTCGATGCATTGGCGCGGGCCATGGCGGACGAATACCGCGTCGTCTGCCCCGATGTGCCGGGCCGCGGGCTGAGCGCCTGGCTGAAGAACCCCATGGAATACCAGGTCGAGACCTATGTCGCCGACATGGTGACCCTGCTCGCGCGCCTGGACGCCGATTGCGTGCACTGGGTCGGCACCTCGATGGGCGGGCTGATCGGGATGACGCTTGCCAGCCTGCCGGAGACGCCGCTGCAGAAGCTGGTGCTGAACGATGTCGGGCCGGTGATCGCCGCGGCGTCGCTGGCGCGCATCGGGCAGTATCTGGGCATGGCGCCGCAATTTCCGGATTTTGCCGCCGCGGTGCAATACATACGCCTGGTCAGCGCGACCTTCGGCGCGCACAGCGACGCGGAATGGGCCACGCTGACCGAGCATGTCACGCGCAGGCAGCCGGACGGCAGCTACCGCATGCACTATGACCCGGCCATCGCCGTGCCCTTCAGGGCGGTCAAGGTCGAAAAGGATATCGAACTGTGGCCTTTGTACGACGCCATCCGCTGTCCGACTCTGGCGATACGCGGCGCCGCGTCCGACTTGCTCAGGCGCGAGACCCTGCAGGAAATGGCCGGCCGCGGCCCGCGCGCCAAAACGGTAGAAATTCCAGAGGTCGGCCATGCGCCCACGCTGATGCACGCCGACCAGATCGCCCTCGTGCGCGATTTTCTGCTCGGGATTTGAGACTGGCTACGCCGCCCATCTTGCAGCCGGATCTTGTTTGTAGAACAGTCCCAACTGGTCATACAGTGCCGGATAGGTCGAGCGCACCGTCTCCGGCTGGGTGAAGAAGGCTTCGCTGAGGACGGCGAAGAACTCGGCCGGATCTTCGCTCGCATAAGGATCGATGACCGTGCGCACGCCGCGGTCCACCTGGCCACAGAACCTCGCGTAGGCCGCTTCCCAGGCCGATAGCCACTGGGCGCGATCCATTTCCGCATGCGGCGAAGGAAAATCGTCCATGTCGCCGCGGCCCATATGCAGCTTGTGCGCGAATTCGTGGATCACCACGTTGTAGCCGGCCGCGCCCAGTTCCACGTCCTGCCAGGACAGGATCACCGGTCCGCCGGGCCAGGCTTCGCCGGAAAGTTCGTCGTCGTATTCGTGCATCACGCCGCTCGCGTCCATTTCCGCGCGCCGGACCCTGAATTCGCCGGGATAGATCACGATGCCCACCCAGCCTTGGTAGAAGTCCAGGCCGAGATTGAGGATGGGCAGGCAGGCCTGCAGCGCGATCGACAGGCGCACCGCGTCGGTCAGAATGAAGCCGCGTGCGCCGTGCATCTCTTTTCCGTCCAGAAACAGCGCGGCGCAGTCCTGCAAACGCTGCCATTCCGCATCCGTCAGGCCGCGCAGGAAGGGCAGGCCGCCGGTCACCTCGCGCCACAGCGTCTCGTCCGGGGCAAAGCGGCGCAGCACGCGCTTCTTGCGCCAAGTCCTGAAGAATTCCAACATGCAGCAATTATCGCCGATTTGCGTTTGGTCACGGCCAGGCGGCCCGGCCGGGCGATATAATGCAGTTATGGACACGGGAGTGCAGGCTGCACGCGCCGATTTGCCCGAGCCGGCGCTGGATCCGATCGCCGCCGGCTTGCCCGAGGCCGATGCCCTCAGGCTGCGCCAGGCTTACGCTTTCGCCCGTTCGATCTATGCCGACAAGCCCTTGGGAACCGGTGAGCCGGCGCTGGACCACGCGCTGGGCCTCGCCGCCTCGCTCGCCGCGCTGCGCCTGGATGCGGAGACGCGCATCGCCGGCCTGCTGTTCGCGGCGCCGCAGTATCTGGCCGACAGCCAGGAAAAACTCTCCGCCGATTTCGGGCCCGTGGTTGCAAGCCTGGTGGCGGGCATCGCCAAGCTGAACCGGCTGCGCGTGGTCACGCGCACGCTCGCCGGGCAGGAAAGCAGCGCAGCGCACAGTTCGCAAGCCGAGGTGCTGCGTAAAATGCTGCTGGCGATGGTCGAGGATATACGCGTGGTGCTGCTGCGCCTGGCGAGCCGCACCCAAACGCTGCGCTACATGGCGCGCGCCAGCGACGAAAAGCGCCGGCCTTACGCGCAGGAGACGCTGGACATCTATGCCCCGCTCGCCAACCGCCTGGGCATCTGGCAGCTCAAATGGGAGCTGGAAGACTACGCCTTTCGCTACCTCGAGCCCGAGGTCTACAAGAAAATCGCGTCCATGCTGGACGAGAAGCGGGAGGAACGCGAGCGCTTCATCGCAAGCACAGTGGCGGCGCTGGAGACGGAATTGCGCACTACGGGCATACGCGCCGAAGTGGTGGGCAGGCCCAAACACATCTTCAGCATCTACAACAAGATGCGCGGCAAGAGCCTGGATTTTTCCGAACTCTACGATGTGCGTGCCCTAAGGGTGCTGGTCGATTCGGTGAAGGACTGCTACACCGCGCTCGGCGTGGTGCACAATCTGTGGACGCCGATACCCAAAGAGTTCGACGATTACATCTCGCGGCCGAAGAGCAACGACTACCGTTCCCTGCACACGGCGGTGGTCGGCCCGGACGGGCGGGCGCTGGAAGTGCAGATCCGCACGCACGAGATGCACCGCCACGCCGAGCTCGGTGTGGCCGCGCACTGGCGCTACAAGGAGGGGGGCGTGGGGCGCCCGAGCGCGCGACGCGATCCGTTCGACGAAAAAATCGCCTGGCTGCGGCAGGTGCTCGCCTGGCGCGACGACGTGGTCGAATCGGTCGACTGGGTCGAGCAGTTCAAGCAGACCTCGCTGGACGACACGGTCTATGTGCTCACGCCGCAGGGGCGGGTGCTGGACTTGCCGCAGGGGGCGACACCGGTGGATTTCGCCTATCACCTGCACACCGATCTGGGCCATCATTGCCGCGGCGCCAAGGTCGACGGCGCGATGGTGCCGCTCAACTACAAGCTCGCCAACGGCCAGCGGGTGGAAATCATCGCGGCCAAGACCGGAGGTCCGAGCCGCGACTGGATGAATCCGGCGCTGGGCTACCTGCAGAGTTCGCGCGCGCGCAACAAGGTGCGGCAATGGTTCAATACCCAGGCCCTGGACGAGACCGTGGCCCAGGGACGTGCCGTCATCGAGCGCGAACTGCAGCGCGAAGGCATGACCGGCGCCAATCTGGATCACCTGGCGCAGCAGCTGGGCTACGCCAAGAGCGAAGAGCTGTTCGCCGCTGCCGGGCGCGAGGAAATCGGGACGAAACAGCTGCAGACCGCCCTGCACGGCCCCGCGCCGCAGCCCAAGGCGCAGCGGCGCGGCGCGCAATCCGCTGCGGAGGCGCCCGATACGCTGCTGCCGGGCAAGAGCAAGGCGGACGCCGCAGACGGCGGCATCCTCGTCGTGGGCATGGACAAGCTGATGACGCAATTGGCCAAGTGCTGCCGGCCCGCGCCGCCCGATCCCATCGCCGGCTTCGTCACCCGCGGCCGCGGGGTGTCGATCCACCGGCGCAGCTGCCGCGATCTGCAACGGCTGGCCGAGCTGCAGCCGGAGCGCATGATCGAAGCCGCCTGGGGCAAACAAAAAGAGGGCGTGTTCTCGGTCGACATCGTGGTCCAGGCGCACGACCGCCAGGGTTTGCTGCGCGATATTTCAGAAGTGCTGTCGCGCGAGAAAATCAATGTCACCGGGGTCAACACGCAATCCAAGCAGCACATGGCCTATATGTCCTTCACCGTCGAAATTGCCGGCCTGGAGCACTTGCAGCGCACGCTGGAATTCGTCAGGGAAGTGCAGGGGGTGCTCACCGCGAGCAGGCGTTGATGGAAACCGAACTCAAGCTGCTGCTCGCGCCGCTGGACCTCGGCCGGCTGCGGCGCGATCCCCGGATCAAGGCGCTGCAGCAGGGGCGCGCCGCGACCCGCCTGGTGCGCAGCGTCTATTACGACACGCCGCAGTTTGCCTTGCTGCGCGCGGGCCTGGCCTTGCGCCTGCGTTCGGACGGAAAACGCTGGCTGCAGACCCTGAAGGCCAAAGGGCAGGCCGCGGCCGGCCTGCATCTGCGCGAAGAATGGGAATGGCCGCTGCCGGGCGAGGCGCTCGACTTTGGGCTGCTCGCCACGACGCCCGAGGCGAAGCTGTTTCGCGCGCCGCGCCTGCGCGCGGCGCTGGGCCCCGTTTTTGCGACCGCATTCACCCGCACCAGCCTGCGCCTCGCTTTCGCCGATGGCAGCCTGGCCGAACTTTGCCTGGACAGCGGGGAGGTGCGCAGCGGCCGGCGCGCGAGCGCGATCAGCGAGGCCGAACTGGAACTGCTCGCCGGCAGCCGTTTGCGCCTGTTCGAGCTGGCGCTGGACCTGGCCGAGCGCGTGCCGCTGCGCCTGGGTCAGGCGAGCAAGGCGGAGCGCGGTTACGCGCTGGCGCGCGGTCTGCCTGCGCGCCCGGTCAAGGCGGCTGCGTTGGAACTGGACGAGCGCGGCAGCGTGGCCGGGGCGTTCTCCATTATCGTGCACAGCTGCATCGCCCACCTGCAGGCCAACGAGACGGGTTTCCTCGCCGGCCGGGATCCGGAATATCTGCATCAGCTGCGTGTCGCCTTGCGCCGCCTGCGCGCCTGCTTCAGCCTGTTCAAGTCGGTGATCCCGCAGCCGGTTTTCGCCCCGGTCGTCAATCAACTGCGCGCGCAGAACGCAGTGCTGGGCAAGGCGCGCGACTGGGATGTGTTCGTGCACGAGATGCTGCGCGCGCTGCGCACGCAGCGCGCCGACGAGGCCGCGGTCGCGGCGTTCGAGCGGCGCTGCGTCAGGATGGGGCGGGTGCACCTGCGCGCCGCGCAAGACACGGTGGCCGCGGCCGCCTGGCAGCGCTTGTGGCTGGAACTCGGGCGCCTGCTCGCCGAAGGCGCATGGATCGAGGGGCATGCGGGGCTCGCGCTTCCCCTGGGCGACTTCGCGGCGAACCTGCTGGCGCAACGCGCCGCCGCCCTGAAAAAACGCGGCAAGCGACTGCGCGAACTCGACGCCGCCGGCCGCCATCGCCTGCGCATCGCGGCGAAGAAGCTGCGCTACGCGGCCGAGTTTTTCGCCGCGCTGTATCCTAAACGGCGCGTGCGGCCCTATGTCCAGTCGCTGGCGGCGATGCAGGAGGTTCTGGGTGGCCTGAACGACGCGGCGACCTTGTTGCGCCTGTTGCCGGAAGCGCTGGCGGGCGCGCGCGTACCCGATCCGCGGGTCGCCGGCATGATCGAGGGCTGGAGCGCGGCCAGCACGCATCTGAAACTCGCCGGACTGCGCGGCGCATGGGAGCATTGGCAGCGGCAGAAACCATTCTGGAAGACTGCATAGAACCCGTCGCACAACGATTTTTGCGACGGCCGAATTAGACGAGTATGCGGGGAGAGGTCCCCGCAGTTGGTAACGAGTTCACAGGCAATTTCCTATAAAGGGGGTAGTCATGTTTGAATCCGCAGAGCTGGGCCACAAAATTACGAAACAGATCTATGCCAGGCAGGAGCCCAAGTTGCGCGAGGCCCTGCTCAACGCGCAATTCGATCTGGCGCAGGCGAAGAAATTTCCGGTGCTGATACTGATCGGCGGGGTGGACGGCGCGGGCAAGGGCGAGACCGTCAACCTGCTCAATGAATGGATGGACCCGCGCCACATCCAGACGCGTGCCTTCGGCGACCCATCCGACGAGGAGGCGGAGCGGCCGCGCATGTGGCGTTTCTGGCGCGAACTGCCGCCCAAGGGCAAGATCGGCATCATGTTCGGTTCCTGGTACACCGCGCCCATCGTGAGCCGGGTGCTCGGGCAGTCGGACGACGCCGCGCTGAAGGGCAGCCTGGAAGAAATCGTGCGCTTCGAGAAAATGCTCTGCGACGAAGGCGTGCTGCTGCTGAAGTTCTGGTTCCATCTTTCCAAGAAGCAGCAGAAAGAGCGCATGCAGCAACTGGAGAAAGACTCGCTCACCCGCTGGCGCGTCACCAAGCTCGACTGGGAGCGGTTCAAGATGTACGACGCATTCCGCCAGATTTCCGAGCGCGCGCTGCGCGAGACCAGCAGCGCCAACGCGACCTGGACCGTGATCGAGGGGGCGGATCCGCGCTATCGCAGCCTCACCGCGGGCAAGCTGCTGCTGGAAGCGATGAAAAAGCGGCTGGAGAAAAGCAACTACAAGGAACGCCGGGTGCAGGCGCCGCCGCTCGCCTCGGACAATCTGGGGCTGCTGCGCGAGCTCGATATGACGCAGAAAATCGCCAAGGAAAAATACGAGACGCAGCTGGAAAAATGGCAGGGCCGGCTGAACCTGCTGTCGCGCAACCGAAAATATTTCAAGAAGCATTCGCTGATCCTGCTGTTCGAGGGATCGGACGCGGCGGGCAAGGGCGGGGCGATAAGACGCATCACCGGCGCTGTCGACGCGCGCCATTTTCAGGTGGTGCCGGTGGCGGCGCCGACCGAGGAAGAGCGCGCCCAACCCTATCTGTGGCGCTTCTGGCGCCATGCGCCGCGGCGCGGGCGCATCACCATATTCGACCGCTCCTGGTATGGCCGGGTGCTGGTCGAGCGCGTCGAGGGTTTTTGCGGCGTCGCCGACTGGATGCGCGCCTATAGCGAAATCAACGACTTCGAAGAGCAGATGGCGCGCGGCGGCGCGATCGTGTGCAAGTTCTGGCTGCAGATCACCGCCGAGGAGCAACTGAAGCGCTTCACCCTGCGGCAGAAGACCAGCTTCAAGCGCTTCAAGATCACCGAGGAAGACTGGCGCAACCGCAAGAAATGGAACGAATACGAGCAGTCGGTGTGCGACATGATAGACCGCACCAGCACCGACATCGCGCCCTGGACCGTGGTCGAGGCCGAGGACAAGTATTTCGCGCGCGTCAAAATCCTGCGGACCATTGTCGAGCGCATGGAGCAGAATTTATAGACGGCCGCGGCGGCGGTCCTGCTGCGGCCGTCAGTGCTCAGAGCAGGAGCCTGAGTCCCACGGTCATCCAGTTTCTGGCCGGCGGGCCGCCGGATTGCGAACCCAGCGTGCTGTCGAGTTGCAGCCGCTGGGGCACCACCCAGTAGCGTATGCCGATCTGCTGGCTGGCCTTGTCGCCTTTCTGGCCGTAGCTCTCGACGATCGCGTACAGGCGTGGCGCTACCAGAATTTCCCCGCCCAAGCCCCAGGTCGGACGCGTCACCCCGGTGTTGCGGTCGTCCAGCACGCCGGCATTGACGTGGATGACGAGCGCGTCGTCGCGCCGCGAAAGGCTCGATATCAGATTGACGAAAGGGCTCCAGTTCGACGCCGCGTCGGCCGCAAACGGGCGCCGCCTAATCGCACCCAGAGTCGCGGCGATGCCATAGCCGTTGGTTTGCAGCGAGCGGAGTACGGTCTTTCCCTGTGCGATGAGCGTGCTTCCGCGTCCCTCGGCGTCGTTCTGAATGTTCAGCCCGCCCACGGTCAGTTCGAGATTGCCGCCGGGATTGCAGCCCGGCAGGAACCAGGCCTCGAACTCGCCGAAATTGCGTTGTTTCTTGACGAAGGTCTCGATCTGGCAGCCGCCGGGGTCCACGATGCGCGCATCGTCGGTGACGAACGGGCGGGCAGCGAACGCCGGCAGCGAAACGAGCGCCAGGCACAGGCTCAGAATTCCGGAATGGAGCGCAGAAGCGACCACTTTACTGCGGGCCGCAAGACAGACGCGGAGCGGTTTCAATCCGTGGCACCCGCGCCCCCCGATCCGGGATCGAGTTTGAATGCGCGTCTGACCATGATGCAGTCGTCCGACCCCGACTGAAATTCACGGCACACCAGGGGCCGGGAGGCGTAGACGCTGCATACGGCCCGGTTTCCGATTTCTCCCACCAGCGCGGCGCAGCGGTTTCCATGGCACAGCATGCGTTCGCGGTCGAAATCGATCAGTTCGTCCGGGATGCCCTCGCCGTCACCATCGCCGATGAACGCCGGCCAGGATTCCGAATAGGCGCAGCAGGCGCCGCAGGAGACGCAGTCAAGGGACACTAGGGCCCTGCATGCTCATTATGCGGCTACGAGTTGCGATCGAACCGGCGTCGCGGGTGCGCGCAAGGCTTCGCGCGCCCGGCGGCGTGAAAGGACCAATACGTATTCCGTGATGTGCGCCCCGGCTTGCAGTCGGGCGAGTTCCACTTCGTAGACTTGCCTCACAACGGAAAACCCATTTCCGGTTTCAATTGCAAGCACCTTCATTGCGTTCAGGCGAAGCGCTTCATGATCGGGATTGCTGTAGAGTTGCGGCATGTGGAAGTTCCTGGGGATCGGGGTCTTCGCTAATACCGCCGCCTTGGTTGCTTCTGCGTATGGCATTTCTGGGTCCGCGTGAGAGGGAGCGCTATCGATAGCCGGAATTATATTGCGTGCTCAGGAAAACCGCCAATGGGCCAATCATCTTTTTGCGTCATGCGTTCCATCGAAACATAGGATGGTTGGCGGGAGACGCTCGTCCGCGCCTGATGCTGAGGAGGCACGCCCCGAAGTTATCCGGTCTGGCGGCGAGTCTACGCAACCCCGCCTGGGAATCGCCGTGTCCCGCTGTTCCAATGAATCGCTGGTAGTGCCGCGCCAAGTGGCGTCACGCCGCAATCCCTTGCGGCACGACTGCCGGTTTTCGATGCAATGCTCGCGTGTGACACTGCAGTGAAATATTTGTTACGCATACTCGGGTTCGCCGCACTGCAGGGACCGCAAACGGGCAGAACGAGAGGCCTCCAATTCCATGCCGAATCCATATAAAGGAAAGACCGGACTGCGCCGGCTGATCAACGCCTGCGGCTATTCCGTCAGCGGTCTGCGCGCCGCTTACCGACTTGAGGATGCGTTTCGCCAGGAAATCGCGCTCGCTGCGGTATTGATCCCCTTGGCGCTGTATCTGCCGGTGGCGGCAAACGGGCGCGCCCTGCTTCTGGCCAGCGTCTTTCTCGTCTTGATCGTCGAACTGCTCAATTCGGCGATCGAGGCCGCGGTCGATCGCATCTCGCTGGACAATCACGAGCTGGCCAAGGTGGCAAAAGACATAGGCAGCGCAGCCGTCATGTTGAGCCTGCTCTGCGCGATCGTCATCTGGATCGTCGTCCTGACCGGTTGAACCGCTGTAATCAAAGATTCAAGGAACTGTAATTCAGCTGTCATCCTGCGTCTGCATACTCGGGACCTGTGCAGCCAACGGTAAGCCAGCGCCTCCCCAAGTCAGCGCTCCGCATTGCGGTCGTAACGGAAACCTACCCGCCTGAAATCAACGGTGTCGCGCGCACCGTGGGCCTGATGGTCGACGAACTGCTTGCGCGCGGACACGAGATCGAGTTGATCCGCCCGCGGCAGGCCGCCGACGGACGCCGGCCGGCGGCAGCGAAACTGAACGGACTCGAAGAACTGCTCACGACCGGCTTTCCGATTCCGAAATACCCGGAACTCCAGCTAGGCTTTGCCACGACGGGACGGCTGATTGCCGTTTGGCGCGAGCGACGGCCCGATGTGGTGCATCTGGTCACCGAAGGCCCGCTCGGCTGGGCCGCCCTTCTGGCCGCGCGCAAACTTGGAATTGCGCTGGTTTCGGATTTTCATACCAACTTCCATGACTACAGCCGTCACTACGGCTTCGGCTGGATCGCCGGCATCGTCGCTGGCTACCTGCGCGCGCTGCACAACCGCACCGATTGCACCTTCGTCCCTACGCATGAGATGCGTGATCGTCTGCAGGCCCTGGGATTCAACGGACTCACTATCGTCGGGCGCGGGATCGATACCCGGCTGTTCCATCCGAACAAGCGCAGCGCCGAGCTGCGCCGCGCCTGGCAGTGCGAAAGCGACACCCCGGTCGCGCTGTATGTAGGCCGTCTGGCTGCGGAAAAGAACCTGCGGCTGTTCGTGGAGGCCATTCGCACGGCGCGCTGGGCGCGGCCGGATCTGCGCGTGGTCGTCGTGGGGGACGGACCCATGGGCAAGAGTCTGCGCGCCGAGAATCCGGACTTCCTGTTTGCCGGGATGCGCACGGGCGAAGACCTTGCCGCGTATTACGCCTCAGCGGATCTCTTCGTGTTTTCCAGCCTGAGCGAAACCTTCGGCAACGTCACGATGGAGGCGCTGGCGAGCGGCCTCGCGGTGGTCGCGTTCGATTACGCCGCGGCCCGCGAGCATATCGTCCACGGGCTCAACGGACTGGTAGCGGCGTGCGGTGACGAAACTGCCTTTCGCGAACACACGCTGCGACTTGCGGCTGCCGTGCCGGAAGTGCGCAGGTTGCGCCAGCAGGCGAGGCAAACCGCCGAAGGTCTGAGCTGGAGCAAGGCGTTTGACGACCTGGAGAAGTCCCTGGTGAAATTCGCCGGGACAAGTGCACGCGCGCAGCCGGTTTGCGCGCCAACGGCAGCCGCCGTGGACTAAGCGGGAACGCCATGCAATTACGCGCCGTGGCCCTCGCATCGTTGCTCGAATGGGACCGGCGCTGGACGCGCCGCCTGAACGCCAGCGTCGGCGTCGCACCGGTCCGCGTCTTGCTGCGGCTCGCGAGCCGGTTGGGCGACGGGGTGTTCTGGTATGCGCTGATGTTCGCTGCCATTGTTACTCAGGGCCGGTCGGGGTTGGACATGTCGCTGCGCATGCTCGCCGCGGGAGTGCTCTGTCTCGCGGTCTACAGACCGATCAAGTCGCGCACCACGCGGCCGCGACCCTATCTGGCATTGGGCGACATACGCGCCGGGATAGCGCCGCTCGACGCCTACAGCTTTCCCTCGGGCCACACCCTGCACGCGGTAGCATTTACGCTGGTCGCGGTCCACGATTTTCCTGCGCTGGTCGGCGTGCTGCTGCCGTTCACGCTGCTCGTCGCGCTGTCGCGCGTGGTCCTGGGTTTGCACTATCCTAGCGACGTCCTGGCGGGCGCGTTGATCGGCGCCGGTGTCGCGCTGACGGTCCTGGCGTTCTAGTCCGCCGTGGTCTGCCCATCCCGGCGTCCGGGTCCACGCCTGCCGCGCCCCTCGAGTTGATTTGCAGCTTCCATGCCGATTTCCGTCCATGCCGATTTTCCCGAGCTGCTCAAGCTGGAGCGCATCATCCAGGAAGGGGTGCCCCATCTGCAGGTGCGCGCGGTGTGCGAGGTCGCCACTGACGGGCATCGTTTCCCGGTGTACGCGCTGACCCTGGGCAACCCCAGTCCCGAGGTGCCCGGGGTCGGCTTCTTCGCCGGAATACACGGCCTGGAGCGCATCGGCACGCAGGTGCTGCTTTCCTTTCTGCACAGCCTGCTCGGTCGATTGCGCTGGGACCAGTTGCTGCAGCGGCAGTTGGCGTCGGTGCGCCTGGTATTCATGCCGCTGGTGAATCCGGGGGGCATGTGGCGCGGCATGCGCAGCAATCCGCGCGGCGTCGATTTGATGCGCAATGCGCCGGTGGAATCTGAGCACAGGGTTCCGTTCATGTACGGCGGTCAGCGCTTCAGCGCGCGGCTGCCCTGGTATCGCGGCGCCGCGAACGCCGGCATGGAAGCGGAGAGCCAGGCAGTTTGCAGCGTGGTGCAGCAAGAACTGAGCAGCCGGGAGTTCAGCCTGGCTCTGGATTGCCACTCCGGATTCGGCCTGCGCGACCGCATCTGGTTTCCGTATGCGCACACCGCCGAGCCCATACGCCACCTGGCCGAGGTCGATGCCTTGCATGGCCTGTTCGACCAGACCTACCCGCATCACAACTATCTGTTCGAGCCCCAGTGCCGGCAATACCTGGCGCATGGCGACCTGTGGGACCACTTGTACCTGCAGTCGCTGCAGCACGAAACGCGCGTGTTCCTGCCGCTCACCCTGGAAATGGGATCCTGGCTTTGGATCAAGAAAAGCCCGCGGCAGCTTTTTTCGCGCCTCGGGATATTTAACCCCATGCCGCTGCATCGCCTGCAGCGGGTGCTGCGCAGCCATCTGCTGTGGATGGATTTTCTGGTCCAGGCGGCGGGCTCGCATCGCAGCTGGTTGCCGGCCCGCGCCGAGCGTGCGCGCCATCGTCAGGGCGCCGTCGAGCGCTGGTACTGAGCAAGCGGCATGACGACCTGGATTCTGCTGCGCGGGCTTTCGCGCGAAGCGCGCCACTGGGGCGGGTTCCCGGCGCTGCTGCGGGCACAAACCCCCGGCGCGGCGCTGGTTGCACTGGACCTGCCGGGGAACGGCGCTCTGCACCGCCTGCGCAGTCCCTTGAGCATCGAGCCGATGGTGGAGTTCTGCCGGCAGCAGCTTGCTGCTCGCGGCGCTGCGCCACCCTACCATGTGCTCGGCTTGTCCATGGGGGCGATGGTAGCTGCAGCCTGGGGGACGCTGCACGCGCAGGAATTGAGCGGCTGCGTACTGATCAATTCGAGCCTGCGCTGGCTGGACCCGTTTTACCGGCGGCTTCGGCCGGGCGCGCTTCCGGACCTTCTGGCGCTGCTAGGCGGAAACGCGGCGCGTCAGGAGCGGGCGGTGCTGCGCCTGACCAGTAATCGTGCGGACGCGCTGGAAGCGGTGCTGGATGCGTGGCTGGCCTATCGCCGCGAGTGTCCGGTTTCGCGCAGCAATGTCCTGCGCCAATTGATTGCGGCGGCGCGCTATCGCGCCCCTGAGCGCAGGCCGGCGCCGCGCGTGCTGGTCCTCGCCAGTGCGCAGGACGCGTTGGTGAATCCGGTTTGCTCGCAGCATCTCGCGGCGCACTGGAACGCGCCCATCGCGGTTCATCCCAGCGCAGGCCACGATCTGCCTCTGGACGACGCGGCCTGGGTCGCGGCGCGGGTCGGCGATTGGCTTGCGTACCGCGCATGACTGCGCGCAAGCACGATACATGCGCCTGCTTCATGAAACTGTAAGAATTCCGGCGCAGCATGCGGCCATCATGGTTTTCGGAGACAGGACTTTATGCAGGACGATACCCGGCTGGCCACGCGATTTGCGTGTCGCGCAGAGGCGGTTCTGATTCACTTGCCCCGCTTGTATGAGGCGACCCTGATCGATATCTCCATGCACGGGGTATTGGTCGAGTTGAAAGGGTCGGTAGAGATCAAGGTCGGGGATCAGGCCCGATTGCGTGTGCTGAACGAAAACGGCAACCAGGCATTCGAGCTGGACACCCTGGTCGCGCACCGCGAGGAGCAGCGCATAGGTCTTGCGATTGACGCGATCGACCGCCACGCCCAGTCATGGGTGCAGCGTTTGATCGCCGCCCAAAAAGGCGCCGCCGATCTTGCCACGCGAACCCTGCCGGCGTTGCTCGAAGCGAACTTCCTCGCGAGTCCGGTGCACGCCGCCCGCGCCTAGATAATTGAGCAGTTCCACGCGCGCAGGATCAGGTTCCTCCGCGCGGCAATAGCGCTCACCCTCAGTCCAAAGCCGCGGCGGCTAGCCGCAATTCGAACGCGCCGGCGCGCCGCCTTCGACCCCGCTGTTCTCGTCGGTTTCCTGACCGCGCCTGCGCTTGGCATGGACAGAAAAGAAAGACCGCGGGCGGCAGTGCCCGCGGTCTAAGGGGGTCGATCTCGGTCTTGCCGATCGATGCTGCTGCGCCTAGCGCATTGCAGGCACGCCCGCCAGATAACCGACTTCCGCTTTATCGGGGTTGATGCCGCCGATGATGCTGTCGAACGTCGCCTGGGCGGTGCTGTTCTTGTCACCCGCATGCTGGTAGTTGCTCATGATGTAGGCAAAGCCGTTCATGTTGTCCACCACCTGCAGGCCGGTCGATTCCGCGCCCATGGGCAGGGACAGGATACGCACCAGCTTCTTGGTATCGAGGTGATAGGCCCAGAGATAGTTGTTGACGTGATTGCTGCTGTCCTCGCCGATGAACAGCACGCGCATGCGCTCGGAAAAGAACAGATTGTCCGGGCTGGCAATTTTCTCCAGGTTGGACTTGTTGCCTTCGGCATCGGCCGTGATGTCCTCCCCGACCACCAGCGCCTCCATCACTACCGGCACGAAATCGCTGTCGATCGCATTGCCGCTGCTGTCGATTTGATTCGACTTCAGCGTCAATTCGTATACCGCTCCGGAGGAGTTCTTCTTCAGGCGGATGTCGTTGACCGCGTCGGTGGACTTGTCTTCCATGCCGTTGGTCATCCGGGTCATCGCGGCGTAAGCCTTGCCGTCCCTGGCGTTATAGGCGACGCCTTCGAATTTCTCGAACTCGACGGTGGCGCCCATGTAGGCTGCGTAGCGCCGGGTCTCGAGGAACGCGGCCAGGGTCGCAATATCCACACCGGTTGCGCCGTAGGTGCCTGGCTTGAGCTTCAGATCCTCCACCGTCGCCACCTCGTGGCCATGCTTGACCCGCGTAAATCCGGCGGCCGGCGTAGCACCACCGGTGGTATCGACGTCGAACAGGTCGCTGAATTTTACCCCAGCGTCAACAGCTTTCTTGATGTCGTCATGCTTGGCGTGGCCCAGTTTGACCCAGCTGAGTGTCGCCTTGCCGCCGTCGGTGCCGGCAGCAGAGACCTGTTTCCACTTGGCAGCGTAGAGAGAGCCGGCCGACAGATCCTTTGCGTTGTCGGCGACGAACATGGTGAGCGACGTGTACGTGCCGTCGTCGCCCTGAATCGCAGTGCGCGAGTCACCGAAGAACTGCGCTTTTTCCCGCGATATCCGGCCCAGGCTGTACCATTTCTGCACCGTGCTGCTGCCGTCTGCGGCCACGGTGACCTCGGGAACCCTGCCGTAGTTGTACGGCGAAGCGGTCGCGTCGCCGTAGAGCGTACGGAAGGCGTTCATCCGCGCGCTGTATTCCATCGACAGGCAACTGCCGCCGGCGGCCGCGGCGTAGGTCGTGTCGACTTCGCAGCGCGCGTCTGGCTCGTACTCTTCCGAGCCGAGGTGGGTGTTCCAGGGCGAACGGCTGCCCGCGCACGGGATCCAGAGGCCGTTGACGCCGGAGAAGTCGACTTGTTTAATCGAAGCTACGGTGAACTTTCCGTCCGCGCTGTTCTGGCTGAGTTTGGCCAGGGTCATAAGCATGGGCAACTTGCCGTAGCCGTCGACACCCGCGCTGTCCTTGTTCTCGTATTCGAAATGGGTGACCAGATAGGGTGTGCCGCCGATATTCAGCAGCGAGTTGGCGTCGGGTGTCTGCGGCACATAGGGCTTGTTATTGGAATCTTTCAGAATCTTGCCGCTTTTGTCGTGGACCGCGGCGGCGGCCGAGCCGTCGGCGGTCTTGTTCGTATCGATATTGTTGAACAGATTCACGTAGGAGAGGGGGAACTCCTTGGTGGCGTTGTCCGCATACGTCACTTTTATCGTCGACGTGGTATACGCAACGGCGCGCTGGGCGGCGGTCAGGCCGGAGATCGAGGTCGGCGTGAATTCGACCGATTTGACCTCGGCAGGCGCGGACAGCAAGTGCTGGGCAACCTTGTCCAACTCGGTCGGGCTGAGGCCGGCGCCGGCCAGGACGGTCTTCGCCTTGTCCAGAGAGTCGATAGAGGTCGCCGCGAGCGACGAGAAGCGCGATGCGTTGTAGCCGACGTCGATCTTGGTGTCGGTCGGAGAGGCGGCAGCGGCGGTTTGGATCACCAGGGCTATCGCGAGCGCCTTGGCGTCGGTCTCGTCGGTCACGCCGGCCAGGTCCTTCGGACGGACGACCCGGTTTCCGCTTTGGCTGCCGAGGGCGCTGCTGCCCATGTCCACCGAGCCCAAGGTGACGTTACCGATCTTGAAGCTGACCGTATCCCCCGCGACGTATTTGAAATCGCCGTCGGCGCCGGTGGATCCGCTGAGGCCGCTGCTGCTCGAATAGCTGACCCCCTTGACGACGGAGTCGGAGAGGGTGCCGGTGAGTTGACTCGCGGGGGTTACACCAGTGCCGCTGCTTCCGCCACCACAACCAGCCAAGGCAAAGCTGCCGGCTACGGCCAAACAAATCGCTTTCATACGCATCTGCAGAACTCCATATCAGGTTGGAAAAGAAAACGGGCCTGGCCAGAATGTGACCAAGCCCGCAACACGATATAGAACAGAGATTGCAGAATAATTACACTATTGATGCAACTATATTTTGCGCACCTCGCCGTTGCGATCGGGCGCAAAGCATGCGCGAATCCGGATTGCCGCCCGGCTGGATCCGCCGCGACAGCAATTCGATCAGATGCGCTCGAACACCGCCGCGATGCCCTGACCGCCGCCGATGCACATGGTGACCAGGGCGTAGCGGCCGCCGGTGCGCTGCAGTTCGTACAGCGCTTTCACCGTGAGCAGGACGCCGGTGGCGCCTATGGGATGGCCCATCGCGACGGCGCCGCCGTTGGGATTGGTTTTCGCGGGGTCGAATTGGAGGTCGTGCGCCACGGCGCAGGCCTGCGCGGCGAAGGCTTCGTTCGATTCGACCACGTTCATGTCGCTCACCTTGAGGCCGGCGCGCGCAAGCGCGGCCTGTACCGCGAGCACCGGGCCTATGCCCATGTACTTGGGGTCCACGCCGGAGTGCCCATAGGCGAGCAGCCTGGCCATCGGCTTGATGCCTTTCTTTGCCGCGGCGCCCGCTTCCATCAACACCACCGCCGCGGCGCCGTCGTTGAGGCTAGACGCATTGCCGGCCGTGACCGTGCCGTCCTTCTTGAATGCCGCTCGCAGTTTCGCCATGCCTTCGATGCTCGCGTCGGCGCGCGGGTGCTCGTCGGTGTCGAACAGGGTTACGCCCTTGCGCGTCTTCAGTTCGATCGGCAGGATCTGTTCCTTGAAATAGCCCTTCTGGATGGCGTTGATCGCGCGGCGGTGGCTCTCGACCGAGAACTCGTCCTGCTGGGCGCGCGAAATGCCCCACTTCTCGGCGACGTTCTCGGCGGTAATGCCCATGTGCACGGCGTCGAACGGGTCGGTGAGCGCGCCCACCATCATGTCCACGGTGCTGCCGTCGCCCATGCGCTGGCCCCAGCGCAGTGTCGGCATCAGGTAGCCGGCCCGGCTCATCGATTCGGCGCCGCCCGCGAGCGCGATGTCCGCGTCGCCGAGCAGGATGTTCTGCGCCGCGCTGACGATGGCCTGCATGCCGCTGCCGCACAGGCGGTTTAAAGTCATCGCCGGCGTGTGGTGGGCCAGGCCCGCGTTGATCATGGCCACGCGCGACAGGTACATGTCTTTCGCTTCGGTGTGGATGACGTTGCCGAAGACGACATGGCCGATTTCCTTGGGGTCGACCTTGGCCCGCGCCACCGCTTCGCGCGCGACCTTGGCCGCGAGTTCGGTCGGCGCGATGTCTTTCAGCGCGCTGCCGTAATCACCGATTGCGGTGCGTACACCGCTCACCACCACGACTGTTCTGCTCATCTGGGTTCTCCTTGATTGCGTGCGGCACCGTGCCGGCGCCGCCACCGGCGGTTGTGCCTGCACGCAATGTTACGCCCTTTGTCCCGCGTCAAACGGCGGGCGAAAAGGCGCACATAGGGCGCGGCGTCGAACGTCCTGGGTTTGCGTCAACAAGCTGTCATTTTTGCCTGCTATCGTCCATTTCCCGAGGCCTGCCGCCGTTTGGCGGTTCTGGCGGAGAGCAGAAAATCAACAGGAGCATAGAAATGACCAGACAACAGAGGGGCATGACGCCGGCTGAATTCAAATGGACCGGACGGCCGACCGAACTGCGGCAGAGGATGCGGGCGATACTCGCGACGACGCGATGCGCGTGGTCGCCGCAGGCTGCTGCCGATGTGCCCGCCGGACGCGGAGCCTGCGTACCTGGACTTGCATCTGTACCCCAGGTCTGACAGGTACCCGACTTGATGCCGGCTGCGGCAGTGCGGGCCAATACCGGATACCTTACCCGCGCGGCGCGCCTGGTCCGCCTCGCCCTGCATTTGGCGAACGGCGTCTGCCTCGCCGCCATGGTGTATCCGCGCCGCTCGCGCGAGCGCCAGCACGCCATGATTCAGCGCTGGTCAAAGCGCCTGCTGGCCATTCTCAACGTGCGCTTGCATTGCTACGACCAGCCGCGCGCGCTGCCGGCAAAGTGCCTGTTGGTGGCGAACCATGTGTCCTGGCTGGACATTTTCGCCATTAGCGCGGTGTTTCCATCGACCTTCGTTGCCAAGGCGGACATCCGAGCCTGGCCGTTTCTGGGAAAGCTGTGCGAGAACACCGGGACTATCTTCATCGAACGCGGTACCTCGCGCGGCGCGCGGCGTGCGAATCGCGAAATCGCCGAGGCTCTGCGGCTGGGCGACCGGCCGGTGGTGGTCTATCCGGAAGGAACCACCACGCTCGGCGCCGAGCTCAAGCCGTTCCGGCCGGCCTTGCTGCAACCGGCGGTGGACACCGCCGCGGTGATCAGCCCACTGGCGCTGCGCTATGTCGATTGTCGAGGCGAGCGCACCGAAGTGGCGGCCTGGGTAGGCGATTCCACGCTGTTCGATTCGATACTCGCCCTGGTGAGGCAGCCGGAGATCGCGCTGGAACTGCGTTTTTTGCGGGCGTGGCAAGGCGGCGATCATACCCGCGGCGAAATCGCACGGCGCGCCCAGGCGGTCATCGCGCACGCGCTCGGCATGCAGTGCGAAGCTGCACCTGAAGTGCGCGCGCAAGCGGTCCGGGTTAAAGCCGCGTCGCCGCGCAGTTTCGGCGGCGTGCCCGTTGCGGTAAAACGGTAACGAATACTTAACCTCGCGGTCACGCCGGTGTAACGGCGCGGTTCTACAGTTTCCCCCGTGTTCATCACACAGGGAGAAAACCGATGCTGAACCGGGAACTGCAGCAGGTGAGCAAGGCGCGGCGCAGGCTGAGCGTGGGCTTCGCGCGGAGCGACAGCGAGATTGTCGAGGCCCAGCGCCTGCGTTACGCGGTGTTCGCCGGGGAAATGGGGGCGCGCATCGAAACTGCCCGGCCCGGCGTCGACCAGGATCGCTTCGATCCGCATTGCGAGCACCTGCTGGTGCGCGACGACGAGACCAATGAAGTCGTTGGCACCTACCGCATCCTGGCGCCGCGCAGCGCGCGTCGTATCGGCGGCTATTACTCGGAACAGGAGTTCGACCTAAGGCGCCTGGCGCACCTGCGGCCCAACCTGGTGGAGGTCGGGCGTTCCTGCATCCATCCGAACTACCGTTCGGGCGCCACGATTTTCCTGCTGTGGGCGGGCCTCGCGCGCTACATAATGGAGAACCGTTACGAACACCTGATCGGCTGCGCCAGTCTGAGTATGGGTGACGGCGGCCATGCGGCGGCGTCGATATTCGAACGCATCAAGGACCGGCACCTGTGTCCGCTTGAATATCGCGTGTTTCCGCGCTGCAGGCTGCCGCTGGAGCGCCTGGACGCCTCGCGCGAGACCAGCCTGCCGCCTCTGGTCAAAGGCTATCTCAATATCGGCGCCTGGATCTGCGGGGAGCCGGCCTGGGATCCGGATTTCAACGTGGCCGATTTGCTGATCCTGCTGCCGCTGGCGAACATCAATGCACGCTACGCCCAGCATTTCTTCGCAAAGGCCGCCTGAATTCATCCGGGCGCGTGCGCGGACCCGCAACCGATCACCTCAAGGAGACGTCCCATGTACCTCAGTCCCAGTCGATACGCCGAACTGCATCTGGCGGGCATGCAATCCCTGATGGAGTTTGCGCATACCCAGCTCGAGGCGCTCGAGCGCCTGTCCGCGTTCAATCTGGGCATAGCCAGGTCCGCGTTCTACGGTAGCCTTGCTGCGGTCGGCATAGCGCCGGATGAAAGCGCGCCGGGCGGGTTCAGCGCGGCGAGCGCAGGCGTGGAGGATGCGGGTAGCCGCGAGGCAGGGCGCAAGGACGGCCAAGGCCGCGCGAGCGCCGCCAGCCGCCGCCGGACGATCAAAGTCAAGAAGAGCAGGGTGGCTTAAGTCCCGACGATCACCGCCCTTCCTTCGTGCCTCCCTGGGAAGGGCGTTCTTGCGCCGCGGCTACGGCCGCGGCTTTTTTTCGCGCGAACGGGTCAGCGAGGAGGTGCGCGAGGCGCCTTGTCATCTTCCTGTAACACCATTCGTGCCAGACTATTATTTGAGCGGTTCGAATAAGTGCTTGCGAATCGCCGGCTTGGACGCTTGTAGCGCAGTTTTGCACAGCGATATCCACAGAAATTGTGGGTAAGTTGATTGGCGCAATCCTGGTGCGGGGTCTGCCGTGCAATTGCCATGCTGCAATGAAGCAACGCCGGTCGATGCGCGGGGCGAACTCGGATGCTCGTTTCAGGGCGCTGAAGAGTGCGGGTGCAGCCAGCAACCGCCTAAAGGGAGGATAGATGAAAAATATGAAGGTTACGGGTGCGCAACAAAAGGTGCTGCAAATCCTTTCGCGCAAGGACATCTATGCAATCCAGAGAAATCCCAAACTCGTGGCCGGCTCGAAGCACCTGCTGCTCGCGTGCAAGAAGACCATCAAGAAGATCGAGGATATACCGCAGTACACCGCGCGCAAGAAACGCGAGACCGTGTACCGGCGCATCGTCGCGCTTTGCCGCAAGGCGATAGACGATATCGAGCGCTAGCATAGCCTGCGGGGCATTTGGGCCCGGCTGCCGGTTAGTTTGCGGCAGCGCAGTCACGGTCCTGTCATGCAACTGCGTTAACCTCGCGCCGATTTCGATAGCTCGGCTTCGGCGAAAGGACGCAAATTGGCAAAGCAGGTGCAGTCGCTAATCGACAGGCTGGACCAGAAGGTCTTCGACGCCATCTATTCCCGCTCGCTGGCCGACTACGCCAAGCGCAAGCTCAAGGGGGCGCTAGAGTTCGTCTACGGATTTGAGGAATCCGTGGCGCATCACGTGCGCCTGATGAAGTTCGACGGCGTCGTTTGCGGACACATCCACAGCGCAGCCATCAAGGACATCGGCGGCATCACCTATATCAACTGCGGCGACTGTGTCGACAGCTGCAGCGCCATTGTCGAGCATGAAGACGGGCGCATGGAACTCGTGCGCTGGCAGGATGACAACGTCCTGGAAGCGGAGCCGCGGCACGAAGCGCTGCAAGCCGAAAACCCACATGCGGAGTCCGCGGCGCTGGCGCGCGTGATGCCGCTAGCGCGGCGATAACGCCGCGGGACGCTACGCGTCCATGCCGGCGCTGCGCACCGCAAGCGGTGCACTCCGGCGCCGGCGAAATTTAATATTTCCTTCAACACCCTGTCATTTTGGAGCGCTATCTTGACGCGCGTGCGGCAGGTCTCGGCAGGACCGCCTAGAGCACGAAGATACATTCAGGGTGAGGTGATCATGATCGACCAAGATATCCGGTTCCCGGCCGTGGGCCGTCAGGAACAGAAGGCTGACATTGAACGAATCATAGCTGCAATCATTGCCACAACCCGACGTGAGTGGCTGTCGCGGGGATGTGAACCACTAGCGCAGGACCGCAGCGATGGCAATTGGAACCGGCTGGCGCATCCGATGATCAGGTTCGCCTTCGATCCCAAGCGCATCAACTTGTGGCGCGCCCGGGTCGACCGGCAGGCGCCCTTGCCAAGCGCGAGGCAGCTTGCGCGTCTCGACGGCGCACCGCTCGACGCGCACCAGAACCAGTCGGGACATGAGTGGATACGCCCGCTCAAACTTCCTTAAATCCGCTTGCAAATTCTGCAACGCGTCGATCCAGGGGGCGAGGGGACGTCTCCCCTCGCTTCGCAACCGGCGTCTAGAGATAGTGCTGGCCGATAAACCAGGCGACCGCCGCGATGAAGGCGGAGCAGGGGATGGTGAGGATCCAGGCCCAGACGATGTTGCCGGCCACGCCCCAGCGCACGGCGTTGAACTTGTTCACCGAACCGACGCCGACGATGGCGCCGGTGATGGTGTGGGTGGTGGATACCGGCACGCCCAGCCAGGTGGCGAGAAACAGGGTGATCGCGCCGCCGGTCTCGGCGCAGGCGCCGCCCACGGGCTTGAGCTTGGTGATCTTCTGCCCCATGGTCTTGACGATGCGCCAGCCGCCGAACATCGTTCCCAGGGCCATCGCCGACTGGCAGGCGATGACCACCCAGAACGGCAGCGGATCCTTCGGCCCGGTGACACCGGCGGCGATCAGCAGCATCCAGATGATGCCCATGGTCTTCTGCGCGTCGTTGCCGCCGTGCCCCAGGCTGTAGAGCGAGGCCGAGACGAACTGCAGCCGGCGAAAGAAGCGGTCGACGCGGCGCGGTGTGGTGCCGGAGAATATCCACGATACGGCGAGCATCAATAGTCCGCCCAGCACCAGACCGAGCAGCGGCGAGAGCACGATCGCCGCCGTGGTCTTGAGAAAGCCCGCCGCGACCAGCGAGCCCACCCCGCCCTTGGCGACGGCCGCGCCCGCGAGCCCGCCGATCAGGGCATGCGAAGAGCTCGAGGGAATGCCGAAATACCAGGTGATGATGTTCCAGCTGATCGCGCCGATCAGCGCGCCGAACACGACATAGTGATCGACGATGGCCGGGTCGATGATGCCCTTTCCCACGGTGGCGGCGACCAGCAGGCCGAAGAACAGGAAAGCGACGAAATTGAAGAACGCGGCCCACAGGACCGCCCACTGCGGCCGCATCACGCGGGTGGATACGATGGTCGCGATGGAATTGGCGGCGTCATGAAATCCGTTCAGGAAATCGAACAGCAGCGCCACCGCGACCAGGAAAACGAGAATGTGCAGGCTCATCGGCTGTCTTTGCGCTGGGTTGCGGCCGCGCTCAGGCGTTTTCGATCACGATGCCCTGGATGATGTTGGCCACGTCCTCGCAGTGGTCGGTCACCGTTTCCAGGTGCTCGTACACCGTGCGCAGCTTGATCAGTTCCTTGACGTCGGGCTCGTCCCGGAACAGGCGGCCGATGGCCGCGCGCATCACGTGGTCGGCGTCCGATTCGAGCCGGTCTATCTCCTGGCAGATCGCCATGATCGCGTCGGCGTTGTCCATGCTGGAGAGCAGCGCCACGGCGCTTTTCACCTTTTCGCAGCATTCGACGCAGATGTCGGCGAGCTTTTTCGAATCCGGCGACACGATGTGCACGTCGTACAGGAACATGAGCTGGGCCGAGTCCTCGATCAGGTCGAGGATGTTGTCCATTTCCGAAATCAGCTGGTGGATGTCGTCGCGGTCGATCGGGGTGATGAAGGTCTTGTGCAGCAGTTCGATCGTGGAGCGGGTGATCTTGTCGCCGCGCTTTTCGATCGACTCGATGTTGCGCGCGCGGCGCTCGAGGTCGTCGCCGCTCGCCATGAGCGCGGCCAGTTCGCGGCTGCCCTCCAGAATCAGGGTGGCGTGCTCGTTGAACAGATCGAAAAACTTGCCTTCGCGCGGCATGAAGCGACTGAACATCGCGACCTCGACTGGATAGTGGTGTTATTGGTTGTCAGCGTCAGCGGCGGCTTATGCTTTGCCCGCCTGCTTGCGCGCCGAATTGTAACAATAGCCGCGCAGCTTGTGCGAAAAGAAACGCGGCGGGCGCGTTTTCTCCGCGCGGAGCTGGAAAAGGCCCGGCGAATCGACGGCTTGCGGGCGTGGCGGCCCGCTGGCGGGAATCTAATCGCGCGCGAGTTCACCCAGCAGCGACAGTTGCGCCGAGCGCGGCAGGGTGCCGCGCTGATTCTTGCGCGTGTACTGGCCGTCGGCGTTCATGTCCCAGGCCTGGCGGTTGTCCTTGAGGTAAGGCTTGAGCCCTTCGTTGATGACGCGAAGCTTGAGTTTCTTGTCCAGCACCGGAAAGCAGGTTTCGACGCGGCGGAAAAAGTTGCGGTCCATCCAGTCGGCGCTCGAAAGATACACGTTCTCTTTGCCGCCGTCGTGGAAATAGAAAATGCGCGTGTGCTCAAGAAAGCGGCCGACGATGGAGCGCACCCGGATGCGTTCCGAAAGCCCGGGCACCCCGGGGCGCAGCGCGCACACGCCGCGCACCACCAGGTCGACGCGCACCCCGGCCTGGGAGGCCGCGTAGAGCGCTTCGATCACCGTCGGTTCGAGCAAGGCGTTCATCTTGGCGATGATGCGCGCGGGCTTGCCTGCCTTGGCGAGCCGGGTTTCGTTCTTGATCGCGGCCATCACGTTGGCGTGCAGGGTGAACGGCGCCTGCCACAGGTGGTGCAGCGTGCCCGCCTTCCCCAGGCCGGTGAGTTGCTTGAACACCTCGTTGACGTCCGCGCAGACTTGCTGGTTGCAGGTGAACAGGCCGAAATCGGTGTACAGGCGCGCGGTGCGCGGATGGTAATTGCCGGTTCCGAGGTGCACGTAGCGGCGCAGCTTGCCCTCTTCGCGCCGCACCACCAGCGCCATCTTCGCGTGGGTCTTGTGCGCGACCACGCCGTACACCACGTGCGCGCCGACCTCCTCCAGCCGCTCGGCCCAGTTGATGTTGGCGACTTCTTCGAAGCGCGCCATCAGTTCCACCACCACGGTCACTTCCTTGCCGCTGGCGGCCGCCTCGATCAGGGCTTCCATGATCGCGGAGTCGGTGCCGATGCGATACACGGTCTGCTTGATCGCGACCACCTGCGGGTCCTTGGCCGCGTCCTGGATGAAATTGACCACCGGAGTGAAGGACTGGAACGGATGGTGCAGCAGCACGTCGCCTTTGCGCACCGCGGCGAAAATATCGGCCCGTTTGGACAAAGCCGCGGGCCGGCCGGGACGAAACGCGGGAAACTGCAGATCGGGCCGGTCGACAAGATCCGGGATCTGCATCAGCCGCACCAGGTTGACCGGACCGTTGACCTGGTACAGGTCCTGCGCCACGAGTCCGGTCTGCTGCAGCAGGAAATCGGCCATGCCCTGGGTGCAGTTGTCGGCGACCTCGAGACGCACCGCGGCGCCCAGGTTGCGCTGGGGCAACTCGCCCTGCAGCGCGGTGCGCAGGTTCTTCACCTCTTCCTCGTCCACGAACAGGTCGCTGTTGCGGGTGACGCGGAACTGGAAGCAGCCGCGCACGCTCATCCCGGCGAACAGTTCGGACGCGTGCTCGTGCAGGACTGAGGAGAGGAAGACGAAGCACTGTTCCTTGCCCTGGCGCAGCTCGCGCGGCAGCCGGATTACGCGCGGCAGTATGCGCGGCGCCTGAACGATGGCGGCGCGCGAGGCGCGGCCGAAAGCGTCGCGCCCTTCCAGTTCGATGGCGAAATTCAGGCTCTTGTTGAACACGCGCGGGAAGGGATGCGCCGGATCCAGGCCGATCGGTGTGAGCACGGGCATCATTTCGTTGAAGAAATAATCGCGGACCCAGTTGCGCTCTGCGTCGTTGAGGTCGTTGCGGCGCAGGAAGCGCACGCCGGCCTTCTCCAGTTCCGGCAGGACCTGTTCATTGAGCAGCCGGTACTGGCGCTCGACCAGTTCGTGCGCAATCCGGCTCACTGCGGCAAACGCATCGCGCGGGCTCATGCCGTCCGGCCCTGCGCTGGACAGATTGACGCCGATCGTCTCCTTCAGCTCAGCGACGCGAATCTCGAAAAACTCGTCCAGATTGCTGCTGACGATGCACAGAAAGCGCAGCCGTTCGAGCAGCGGAGTGTCCGCATCCTCGGCCTGGGCCAGCACGCGGCGGTTGAATTCCAGAATGCCGATTTCCCGGTTGAGGAACAGCGCTTGCGGCGGGAACATGGGGTCTTTCTTCTTGATCGACACAGGTTAACCTTTGAATGTTGCAGGAATATTACCCGATTCGGGGAAACGGCAACATTATTGTCATATTGGTTTGCTAGCATCTCCAGACCATAAGAACCACCGGATCGAGCGACCACCCTATGCAGCATAACCATATCTCTACCCAGTTCGACGCCCAATTGGAACTGGTTCGCTCCAAAGTCCTGCACATGGGCGGCGCAGTCGAAGACCAGTTGTCGCTGGCGGTGCGGGCGCTGCAAAGCGGCGAAATGTTCCTGATCGAGCAGGTGCTGGATGTGGAGCGCCAGGTCAACGCGCTGCAGATGGAGATCGACGAGTTGTGTACCAATATCATCGCGCGCCGAACCCCAACCGCGATCGATCTGCGCGTGCTGACCATGGTGGTCAAAACCATCGGGGACCTGGAGCGGGTCGGAGACGAGGCGAAGAAAATCGTGCTTATGGCGCGCGAATTTTTTAGAAGCGGGCGTGGTTACCTGCCGCGCTATGCGGAGATCCAGCGCATGTCAGCGATCGTTATCGACATGCTGCGCCAGGCTCTGGACGGATTCGCCCGCCTCGATGCGGATTTGGCGCCGGAAATCGCGCGTCGCGACCTTGAGGTGGATGATTCCTTCCGCGCGATCCTGCGCGAGTTGCTTACCTACATGATCGAGGATCCGCGCACCATTTCGGCGACGCTGGACATCGTTTTCATCGCCAAGGCTTTGGAGCGCGTGGGCGATCACGCCAAGAACATTTCCGAGTACGTGGTCTATATGATCAAGGGCAAGGACGTGCGCCATCTCAGCGCGGATGAAATCGAGCAGGCGGTGAAGTCATAAAGCGCGACAGCGCACGCCTCACGCCATTCGGCGCCGGGGGATAGGAACCCGGCTCGTTGTTGCTTGTCCCTGCTCACGGTGCTAAGGTAATCGCGCCATGCAATACGAGACTCTCGCCGCGGTCGACCTCGGCTCCAACAGCTTTCATCTGCAGATCGGCCGCGTGGTCGACGATCAGATTTATCTGCTCGACGGCCTGCGCGAGCAGGTGCGCCTGGGCGCAGGGCTGACGCGCGATAAGCGCATCGATCGCGCCACCCAGGTGCGTGCGCTGGAGGCGCTGCGGCGGTTCTCCGACCGGCTGCGCGGTTTTCCCGTGGAGGCAGTGCGCGTGGTCGGCACCAACACGCTGCGCGTGGCCAAGAATTCGCGCCAGTTTCTCGCCGAGGCCAATGCGGCCCTGGGTTTCCCGATAGAAATCATCGCCGGACGCGAGGAAGCGCGGCTGATTTACCTCGGCGTCGCGCACAGCCTGACGCTCAGCCGCGAGAAACGCCTGGTGATGGACATCGGCGGCGGCTCGACCGAGTTCATCATCGGCATCGGCGTGGAGCCCGAACTCATGGACAGCTTGTACATGGGGTGCGTCAGCTTCAGCCTGAAGTACTTCCCCGAGGGCAGGATCGAGAAGTCCGCATTCAAGCAGGCCGAACTCGCTGCCCGAAGCGAGCTGCAGACCATTGTCAAGCAATACACCCGGCACGGTTGGTCCGAAGCGGTGGGTTCCTCCGGCACCGCGCGCTCGATTGCCGGCATCCTGGAAGCCAACGGCTGGAGCGAGCACGGCATCTCGGCTCCAGGCCTGGAAAAGCTCAGGAGCGCTTTCCTCAAGGCGGGTGAAGTCGGGCGTCTCGAGTTGCCGGGCCTGCGCGAGGACCGCGCGGCCATATTGCCGGGCGGCCTGGCGATCATGTGCGCCGCGTTTGCCGAACTGGGCATAGAGCACCTGAGCGTGTCGGATGCGGCCCTGCGCCAGGGCGTGCTCTACGATTTGCTCGGCCGCGTGCAAAAACACGATATGCGCGAGGTCACGGTGCGCCAGTTCATGCGCCGCTATCACGTCGATACCGCGCAGGCGGAGCGCGTGGCCGGCTTGGCGGAAAAGCTGCATCGCCATTTGCGGGAAGGCGAGAGCGACCCGCATGCGCAACAGACGCTGGCCTGGGGCGCCGCCTTGCACGAGATCGGCATATCCATTGCCCACAACGGCTACCACAAACACTCGGCCTATGTCATCGCCAACGCCGACATGCCCGGGTTCTCGCGCATGGAACAGTCGCAGCTCGCGCGGCTGGTGCTCGCCCATCGTGGCAAGCTGGCCAAGCTGCAGGAACTGAGCCCGGTTCCGGGTGACTGGGAACTGGTGTTCTGCCTGCGCCTGGCGAGCCTGTTTTGTCGCAGCCGCACGGACATCGAACTGCCGCAGATCGCGTGCGAGATAACGGACAGCGGTTTTCGGCTGCTGCTGCCGGCTGGTCTGCTGGAGCAGCGCCCCTTGGCCGCGGCGGCCCTGGGCGACGAAGCGGACGAGTGGAAAGCGATCGGGCTGCGTCTGGAAATGAAGCCGCTGCGCGATGCCTCGGCCAAGGCGGCTTGATCGGCTAGAGCAGGTCGGGATTGACGACGGCGCGCAGGATCAGTTCGCCCGTCCGATTCGAAAACCACCATAGCCCGCCTTTCCTGACCGCCCAGTCGGCCCGCTCGCCCGCAAGCAGGCTGGCGGCGACCCGGCCCAGCGTCGGCTGGTGGCCGACGACGAGAACAGCGCCCTTGTGCTGCGGCCAGCCGCTCGCGGCGATGATGTCGGCGGCGCTCGCCTGCGTGCCGATGCGCCGGTCGGTGCTGTAGGGCAGCTCCAGCGCAGCTGCCGTCTGCTGCGCGCGCTTGGCCGGGCTGACGAGGATCAGGCATTCGTCGGGCAGCCTAGGCTTGAGCCATTGCGCCATCAGCTTGGCCTGTTTCAGCCCTTTCTTGGTGAGTGCGCGGCCAGAGTCGGGTGTTCCGTCCTCGGCATCGGCGTGGCGCCACAGCAGCAGTTCCGCGGCGTGTTCGGTTTGGTGCTCGGTCATGGTGGTCTGCCTCCGTGTGGGTGGACGCTGCTTAGGGTCTATGCCGTTCAGGGCATGCCGGCTAAGCCGGCCCGCCCAGGAGGGTAAGCACGCCGGTCAGGATGAACAGGCCTGCGGCCGCGACGCGTATCGCTTTCATCGGCAGGCGTGCCGCGAGTTTCTCGCCGACCATGACGGCCGGGATGTTGGCCAGCATCATGCCGAGCGTGGTGCCCACCACCACGGCCGCCAGACTGTCGAAGCGCGCCGCTAGCGCCACCGTGGCGAATTGCGTCTTGTCGCCCATCTCGGCGAGGAAAAATGCGATCAGCGTTGTGACAAAAGCGCCGGCGCGATGAATCTTGGGATCGTCGTCCAGCGCGTCCGGATGCAGCGCCCACAGGCCGAAGCCGATAAACAGGACGCCTGTCACCCACCGCATCACGCCGGGTCCGGCGAGGTGGGCGAGCCAGGCGCCGAGCGAGCCCGCGAGTGCGTGGTTCGCCACCGTCGCCACCAGGATGCCGGCGATAATGGTCCAGGGCCGGCGCAGGCGCGCCGCGAGCACGAAGGAAAGCAACTGGGTCTTGTCCCCGATTTCGGCGACGGCGACCAGCAGGGTGGAGGTGAGCAGGGCTTCCATGGCGATTCATCCGGGATCGGGCGGAAATGACCGATGACACCTCGCTCGCGCGCCCGATCCGGGTACCGAACAAGATGTCAAAGGTCTCGCCAAACCCAGGCGTTGTCGACGTACATGCGAAGAACGTCAACCAAGCCTATGCCGAACGCACCATGGCAAGAGCCAAGTATGTTGATGCGTTCCCCTTCGGATACGGCGTGAAGGGCGGCTACTCCCCGATGACAACGGCAGCATCATACACTGCGCCGCCCGGAGCCTGCGTTCAGGATTTTTTGTTCGGGCAGTCGGCCTTGGTGCAATCGGCGTATAGATGCAGCGAGTGCTCATTGATGACGAAGCCGCGCTGCTTGGCGATCTTGTTCTGGCGCTTTTCGATTTCCGCGTCGTAGAACTCTTCGACCCGGCCGCACTGCATGCACACCAGATGATCGTGATGGCTGCCCGCGTCGAGTTCGAATACGGCGCGGCCGGATTCGAAATGATGCCGCTGCAACAGTCCGGCGTGCTCGAACTGCGTCAGTACCCGGTACACCGTTGCGAGGCCGGTGTCCGTTCCGTCCGCGACCAGCAGTTTGTACACGTCCTCGGCGGACAGGTGCCGCACCTTGCTCTTTTCAAAAAGATTGAGAATCTTGAGTCGGGGCGCCGTCGCCTTGAGCCCTTTGGTCTTGAGGTCTTCGGGTTTGCTCATTTTGGTCGGTAGGCTGGGTTTGCGCATGGGGGCCGATGGCAGAGGGTTGATCGATGTCGCTGGGAATCTAGGTTATCATATTGTCATTCACCCTTCTATAGAACGAATTCAATCCATGTTCTTACGCGCACTGGCCGCAATCGCCGCACTGCTCCTGGCTTCCTGCGGGTCCATAGGCTTGCCCACGCCCGACTTCAAGCCCTACCGGATGGAAATCCAGCAGGGCAATTTCGTTTCCCAGGAAATGGTGTCGCAGCTGAAACCCGGGATGAGCAAGGACCAGGTGCGTTTCGTGCTCGGCACGCCGCTGATTACCGACAGTTTTCACGCTGACCGCTGGGATTATGTATTCCGCCGGCAACGGGCCAATTCGCGCGAGTTGGAACACCGCAAGATCACCGTGTTGTTCGAGGATGGCAAGCTCAAGCGCGTCGATGGCGACGTGATGCCTGCGGCGAATGCGAACGCGGCCGCGGCGCAGCCGGTCGCTGGTGCGGCAGCGGAGCCAAAAGCGGCGGCCGCCGATGCAGCCAAGCCGGCGCCAGCGGAGGCGCAGGGCGCCGCGCCGACGGGTCCGCCGCAGGAAAAAAGCTGGTGGCAGCGGCTCAAGGACAAGTTTTGAACATCGCCATTGCCGGAAGCGCCGGGCGCATGGGCCGCACCCTGATTGAGGCGGTCCTGGCCAGCACGGACCTGACGCTGTCTGCGGCGCTCGAAATTCCCGCTAGCGCGCAACTCGGCAAGGACGCGGGCGAGGCGCTGGGCAGCCCCTGCGGCATCGCCGTCAGCGCCGACTATGCGGCCGGCATTGCGGCCGCCGACTGCCTGATCGACTTTACCCGGCCCGAGGGCAGCCTGCTGCATCTGGAGGCCTGCGTGAAATCGGGCACCAACATGGTGATCGGCACGACGGGTTTCAGCGAAGAGGGCAAGCAGCGCATCCGGGCGGCGGCCAGCCATGTTGCCGTCGTGTTCGCGCCCAATATGGCTGTCGGCGTCAACGCCACCTTCAAACTGGCCGAGGTCGCGGCGAAAATCCTCGGTGACGCCTACGACGTGGAGATCGTCGAAGCGCACCACCGGCACAAGGTCGATGCGCCCTCAGGCACCGCGCTCAAGCTGGGCGAGGTGATCGCCGCGGCGCTGGGCCGCGACCTGAAGCGTTGCGCCGTGCACGGGCGCGAGGGCGATACCGGCGAGCGCGATAGCAAGACCATAGGATTTCACGCGATCCGCGGCGGCGACATCGTGGGCGAGCACACTGTCATTTTCGCCGGCAGCGGCGAGCGCGTCGAAGTCACGGTGCGCTCGCAAAGCCGCATGACTTACGCGGCGGGCGCCCTGCGGGCGGCGCGCTTCCTCGAGGGCAAGGCCCCTGGCCTCTACGACATGCAGGACGTGCTCGGTCTCAAATAGGGTTGCGCTTTGTGGTTCTCGGTTGGCACAACGCGCCGCGACAGACGCCCGTACTTTCGCGATTGGCGCGAGAACCGGTTCCGGGTTATAATCGCCTAGTTTGACGGGACGGGACAGCTGCTGTTTCCGTCCCGTTTCTGTATATAATTCCTGGAGTTAGCCGTGCCTTCGCCGTTTCCGCCCGCCATCCTCGCGCTCGCAGACGGAACAGTATTTGCTGGTATCGGTGTCGGCGCAGCCGGTAGTGCCGCGGGCGAGGTGGTGTTCAATACCGCCATGACCGGCTACCAGGAAATCCTCACCGACCCCTCGTATTGCCGCCAGATCGTTACGCTGACCTATCCGCACATAGGCAATACCGGCGTCAACACCGAAGACCAGGAATCGACGCAGGTGTATGCCGCGGGCCTGATCATTCGCGACCTGCCCTTGCGCGTATCGAATTTCCGCAGCGAGCAAAGCCTGTCCGCCTACCTCGAAGCGAACAAAATCGTCGCCATCGCCGGTATCGACACGCGCAAACTCACCCGCATCCTGCGCACCCACGGCGCGCAGTCAGGCTGCCTGCTCACCGGCGCTAAGGGTAGTGCACTGGGGGAGATCGACGTGGCGCGTGCCCTCGCCGCGGCGCGCGCCTTCCCCGGGCTCGCCGGCATGGACCTGGCCAAGGTGGTGTCCGTGCGCGAGCCCTACGAGTGGAACGAAGGCGCCTGGGCGCTGGGCATGGGTTTCCGCAAATTCGACAGCCATCGTTTTCATGTGGCCGCATATGACTACGGCATGAAGCGCAATACGCCGCGCCTTCTGTCCGAACGCGGCTGCAAGGTGACAGTGTACCCGGCCCAGACGCCGGCCAAGGCACTGCTCGCGGCCAAACCGGACGGCGTGTTCCTCTCGAACGGTCCGGGCGATCCCGAGCCCTGCGCTTACGCGATCGAGGCGATACGCGAAATCCTTGCGGCCGGCATGCCGACCTTCGGCATCTGCCTGGGACATCAGTTGCTGGGACTGGCTTCGGGCGCGAAAACCATGAAAATGAAGTTCGGCCACCACGGCGCCAATCACCCGGTCAAGGACCTCGACACGGGCAAGGTGGTGATCACCAGCCAGAACCACGGTTTTGCCGTCGATCCGGCGAGTTTGCCGGCCAACCTGCGCCCGACCCATATCTCGCTGTTCGACGGCAGCCTGCAGGGCATGGCGCGCACCGACCGGCCCGCGTTCTGCTTCCAGGGCCATCCCGAGGCGAGCCCGGGTCCGCACGACGTCGGTTACCTGTTCGACCGCTTCGTGAAGTTGATGGAAGACAAAAAAGCATGAGCCGCGAAACACGCGAAGGAATTGTTTTGTTGCGCGCCTCGGTCGCATCCTGCGTATCGTTGGCGGTGCGTCTCTAATGCCAAAACGCAGCGACATACGCAGCATCCTGATCATAGGCGCCGGCCCGATCATCATCGGCCAGGCCTGCGAGTTCGACTATTCCGGCGCCCAGGCCTGCAAGGCGCTGCGCGAAGAGGGCTACAAGGTCATCCTGGTCAACTCGAATCCGGCCACCATCATGACCGATCCGGAGATGGCCGATGTGACCTATATCGAGCCGGTGACCTGGCAGATGGTCGAGGCGATCATCGCCAAAGAGCGGCCGGACGCGCTGCTCCCGACCATGGGCGGGCAGACCGGCCTGAATTGCGCGCTCGATCTCGCGAAGCACGGCGTGCTGGAAAAATACGGCGTGGAAATGATCGGCGCGTCGCGCGAAGCGATCGACAAGGCCGAAGACCGCGAGAAATTCAAGCAGGCGATGAAGTCGATCGGCCTGGATTGCCCGCGCTCCATGCTCGCGCACAGCATGGAGGAGGCGCTGCAGGTGCAGGCGGCGATCGGCTACCCGGTGGTGATCCGGCCGTCGTTTACGCTAGGCGGTTCGGGCGGCGGCATCGCGTACAACCGCGAAGAGTTTGTCGCCATCTGCGAGCGCGGCCTGGATGCCTCGCCGACCAAGGAACTGCTGATCGAGGAATCGGTGATCGGCTGGAAAGAATTCGAGATGGAGGTGGTGCGCGACAAGGCCGACAACTGCATCATCATCTGCTCGATCGAGAACCTCGATCCGATGGGCGTGCACACCGGCGACTCGATCACCGTCGCCCCGGCGCAGACGCTGACCGACAAGGAATACCAGATCATGCGCAACGCCTCGATCGCGGTGTTGCGCGAGATCGGGGTGGAAACCGGCGGTTCGAACGTGCAGTTCGCGATCAATCCGGCCGACGGCAAGATGGTGGTGATCGAGATGAACCCGCGCGTGTCGCGCTCCTCGGCGCTCGCCTCCAAGGCGACCGGCTTTCCGATCGCCAAGGTCGCGGCCAAGCTCGCGGTGGGTTACACCCTGGACGAACTCGCGAACGAAATCACCGGCGGCGCGACGCCGGCCTCGTTCGAGCCGAGCATCGATTACGTCGTCACCAAGATCCCGCGCTTCGCGTTCGAGAAATTTCCGCAGGCCAACAGCCGCCTCACCACGCAGATGAAATCGGTGGGCGAAGTGATGGCCATCGGCCGCACTTTCCAGGAGTCGTTCCAGAAAGCCTTGCGCGGCCTGGAGACCGGAGTCGACGGCCTGGACGAGAAGACGACCGATCTGGAGGTGCTCGAGACCGAACTCGGCGATCCCGGGCCGGAGCGCATCTGGTACGTGGCGGACGCCTTCCGCTGCGGCCTTAGCTTCGAGCAGATCCTGGCCGACACGTATATCGATCCCTGGTTCCTCGCGCAGATCGAGGATCTGGTGCGCCAGGAGCGTGAACTGAAGGGCCGGCGTCTGGAGGATCTGGACGCGCCCTCGCTACTGACCTTGAAGCGCAACGGCTTCTCCGACCGGCGCCTGGCCACCCTGCTTGCCGCCACCGAGCGCCAGGTGCGCGAGCGGCGCCATGCGCTTAAGGTGCGGCCGGTGTACAAGCGCGTGGACACCTGCGCCGCCGAATTCGCGACCAATACCGCCTACATGTACTCGACCTACGAGGACGAGTGCGAGGCCGAACCTTCCGAGCGTAAGAAGATCATGGTGCTCGGCGGCGGGCCCAACCGCATCGGCCAGGGAATCGAGTTCGACTATTGCTGCGTGCACGCCGCACTGGCGCTGCGCGAGGACGGCTACGAGACCATCATGGTCAACTGCAACCCGGAGACCGTTTCGACCGATTACGACACCTCGGACCGTCTCTACTTCGAGCCGCTCACGCTCGAGGATGTGCTCGAGATCGTGGACAAGGAGAAGCCCTACGGCGTGGTGGTGCAGTACGGCGGGCAGACGCCGCTGAAACTCGCGCGCGACCTCGAGGCGAATGGCGTTCCTATTATCGGCACCAGTCCGGACATGATAGACGTAGCCGAGGACCGCGAGCGCTTTCAGAAGCTGCTGCAGGACCTCAAGCTCAAGCAGCCGCCCAACCGGACCGCGCGCAACGAAACCGACGCGCTCAGGCTCGCCGCGGAAATCGGCTATCCGCTGGTGGTGCGCCCGAGCTACGTGCTCGGCGGCCGCGCCATGGAGATCGTGCACGAGCAGCGCGACCTCGAGCGCTACATGCGCGAGGCGGTGAAGGTCTCGAACGACTCGCCGGTGCTGCTCGATCGCTTCCTCAACGATGCGATCGAAGTGGACGTGGACGCCATCTGCGACGGCAAGCGCGTGCTGATCGGCGGCATCATGGAGCACATCGAGCAAGCGGGCGTGCACTCGGGGGACTCGGCCTGTTCGCTGCCGCCGTTCTCGCTTTCCGCCGAGTTGCAGCAGGAGCTGCGGGCGCAGACGGTGCAAATGGCGCTGGCGCTCAACGTGGTCGGCCTGATGAACGTGCAGTTCGCGATCCAGAACGGCACGGTGTTCGTGCTCGAAGTGAATCCGCGTGCCTCGCGCACCGTGCCTTTCGTGTCCAAGGCGACCGGCCTGCCGCTGGCGAAGATCGCGGCCCGCTGCATGGTGGGCCAGAGCCTGGACGCACAGGGCGTGATCGAGGAAGTCGTTCCGCCCTATTATTCGGTGAAGGAGGCGGTGTTCCCCTTCATCAAATTTCCCGGCGTCGATACCATCCTCGGGCCGGAGATGAAGTCCACCGGGGAGGTGATGGGCGTGGGCCAGTCCTTCGGCGAAGCCTTCGTCAAGTCGCAGCTCGCTGCCGGGGTGAAGCTGCCCAAGACGGGCAAGGCCTTCATCAGCGTGAGGAACAGCGACAAGAACGCGGCCGTGCAGATCGGGCGCGAACTGATCGAACTCGGCTTCGGCCTGCTTGCCACGCGGGGTACGGCGCAGGTGCTGAGCGCAAACGGTATCAAGGTGGCGACGGTGAACAAGGTGGGTGAGGGCCGGCCGCATATCCTGGACATGATCAAGAACGGCGAGGTCAGCCTGATCGTGAATACCGTGGACGAAAAACGCAGTGCGGTGCAGGACTCGTGGTCGATACGCAATGGCGCGCTGCAAGGCCGCGTCACGTATTACACTACCATTGCCGGAGCCCGGGCTGCGTGCACCGGCATGCGGCATATAGAGGGTCTGGTTCCTTACGCCCTGCAGAGCCTGCATCAAGAGTTGAATTGAGGAATGGGGAAAAATCCCGATCGAGTCTGCGACCCGATCGGAATCTTCTCTGACTTAGTGGGGATGTACGCCCCCGAAAGGAAGTCCGCTTGACGGACAAGGTGGCGCCGCCCCCTTGTTCCACCCGCCTAATAGGACACGAATATGAGCAACCCCCTTACAGTCAAGGGCGCCGAGTTGTTGCGCGCCGAATTGCAGCGCCTGAAGACCGTCGACCGGCACAGTGTGATCGCCGCGATCGCCGAGGCGCGCTCGCACGGCGACTTGTCCGAGAACGCCGAGTACGACGCGGCCAAGGAGCGGCAGAGCTTCATCGAAGGGCGGATCGCGGAAGTCGAGGGCAAACTCGCCAACGCCCAGGTGATCGATCCCAAGCTGCTCGATGCCGAAGGCCGCTGCGTGTTCGGCTCCACGGTGGACCTGCAGGAGCAGTCGAGCGGCGACAAAGTGACCTACCAGATCGTTGGCGACGACGAGGCCGACATCAAGCATGGCAAGATTTCCATCGGTTCGCCCATCGCCCGTGCGCTGATCGGAAAATACGCGGGCGACGTGGTCGAAGTTCAGGCCCCGGCGGGCGTGCGCGAATTTGAAATTATCGATATACGCTACGAATAAGCGCCAGACGGCCCGCTTGCGCAGGGCCGGATCGTACTACTCGCCCTGGAAGCTCTTCTTCGTTCTGCGCGGCTGCTTGCGCACTGCGCGTTTTTTCGGCGCAGGCGCGGGCGGTTCCGTATCTTCGCGGTATACGACCAGGATCTTGCCGATGTGTTGCACGGGGGAGGCGCCGGTGCGGTTGCAGATTTCGCCCAGCAGAGCCTGGCGCAAGTCGCGGTCGTCGCCGATCACGCGGATCTTGATCAGGTCGTGCGCCTTGAGGCTGGCTTCTATTTCCTTGAGTACCGCGGCCGTCAGGCGTTCATTGCCCACCGTGACCACGGGCTTGAGCGCGTGGGCACGGGCCTTGAACAATTTGCGTTCGGCGGGAGAGAGGGTTTTCATGATGTGTGCAATAGTAACAACCAATTATAACAGCCAAATCAGCCAATGAGCCGCAGCAAAACCAGCAAAGCGTGGATGCGCGAGCACATCAACGATCCCTATGTGCAGAAGGCCAAGGCCGAGGGCTATCGTTCGCGCGCGGCGTATAAGCTGATGGAATTGGACCAAAAAGACCGGTTGCTCGCGCCCGGGCAGCTGGTGGTCGATCTGGGCGCGGCCCCCGGGAGCTGGTCGCAGGTGGCGGCCGCGAAGCTGGGCGCCAAGGGCCGGGTGGTGGCGGTGGACCTGCTGCCGATGGAACCGCTGCCGCGCGTGCATTTCGTGCAGGGCGATTTTCGCGAGCAGGCGGTCCTCGATGAACTGTTGCAGGCATTGGGCGGGAGCAAGGCAGACCTTGTAATTTGCGACCTCGCCCCCAATATCTCAGGCATAGCTGTGAGCGACCAGGCGCGTTCCATGTACCTGGCCGAGTTGGCGCTGGAATTCTCCCGGCAATGCCTGAGGCCAGGGGGTTCTTTGCTGGTCAAGGTGTTCCAGGGCGCCGGGTTTACCGAATTTCTGAGGGCGATGCGCAAGGCGTTTGCCAAAGTGGGCTCGCGCAAGCCTGAAGCCTCGCGCGGGCGTTCGAGCGAGATGTATTTGCTGGGAAAAGACCTGAAAAGCTAGCCTCGGGCGCGAAACCCCGGTGTTACGGCGGCCAACCCCTGTTCCCGGTATCCCTGTAAAATGGGCCATGAGCTGCAATAGTCGCATAGGAACCGAATGAACAACATGTTTAAGAATCTCGTGATCTGGCTGGTGATCGGCATGGTGCTGATGACCGTGTTCAACCAGTTCAATACGCGCCAGACCGCCCAGGCGCCGATGGACTATTCCCAGTTCTACGAGGAGGTCAAGTCCGGCCATATCGCGGAAGTGGTGATCGAGGGGCGCAACCTCAAAGCCAAGACGACCGAAGGCAAGTCCATTACCAGCTATTCGCCCGGCGACATCTGGCTCATTTCCGACCTGCTGAAATACGGCGTCAAGGTCAAGGCGAAGCCCGAGGAAGAACCGTCGCTGCTGATGAATATCTTCGTCTCGTGGTTCCCGATGCTGCTCCTGATAGGCGTATGGGTGTTCTTCATGCGCCAGATGCAGGGCGGGGGCCGCGGCGGCGCCTTTTCGTTTGGCAAGTCGCGTGCGCGCATGCTGGACGAATCGACCAACACGGTCACTTTCGCCGATGTGGCCGGCTGCGAGGAGGCCAAGGAGGAAGTGTCGGAACTGGTCGATTTCCTGCGCGATCCGTCCAAGTTCCAGAAGCTGGGCGGACGCATCCCCAAGGGCGTGCTGATGGTCGGCAATCCCGGCACCGGCAAGACCCTGCTGGCGCGCGCCATTGCGGGCGAGGCCAAAGTGCCGTTTTTCTCGATTTCCGGCTCCGATTTCGTCGAGATGTTCGTCGGCGTGGGCGCGGCGCGCGTGCGCGACATGTTCGAGCAGGCGAAAAAGCACGCGCCCTGCATCGTGTTCATCGATGAAATCGACGCGGTCGGCCGCCAGCGCGGCGCCGGCCTCGGCGGGGGCAACGACGAGCGCGAGCAGACGCTGAACCAGCTGCTGGTCGAGATGGACGGTTTCGAGGCCACGGCCGGCGTGATCGTCATCGCCGCCACCAACCGTCCCGACGTGCTCGACCCGGCGCTGATGCGCCCGGGCCGCTTCGACCGCCAGGTGGTGGTGCCGCTGCCGGACATCCGCGGCCGCGAACAGATCCTGCTGGTGCATATGCGCAAGGTGCCGATGGCGCCCGACGTCAAGGCCGACATCATCGCGCGCGGCACGCCGGGCATGTCGGGCGCCGATCTGGCCAACCTGGTGAACGAAGCCGCGCTGTTCGCGGCGCGGCAGAGCAAGCGCCTGGTCGACATGGATGATTTCGAGCGCGCCAAGGACAAGATCATCATGGGTGCGGAACGTCGCTCTTTGGTGATGCCCGAGGAAGAGCGGCGCAATACCGCCTATCACGAGTCGGGCCACACGGTGGTGGCGAAGCTGCTGCCCAAGACCGATCCGGTGCACAAGGTCACCATCATTCCGCGCGGGCGCGCGCTGGGCGTGACCATGCAGCTGCCGGTGGAGGACCGCTACAGCATGGACCGCGAGCGCCTGCTGTCGACCATCGCGGTGTTGTTCGGCGGGCGCATCGCCGAAGAGATATTCATGCACCAGATGACCACCGGCGCGTCGAACGACTTCGAACGCGCTACCGAGATGGCGCGGCGCATGGTGACGCAATGGGGCATGTCGGACGCATTGGGGCCCATGGTCTACGGCGAGAACGAGGGCGAAGTGTTCCTCGGCCGCTCGGTCACCACGCACAAGAACGTATCCGAAGTGACGCTGCAGAAAGTCGATGCGGAAATTCGCCGCATCATCGACGAGCAGTATGGCCTGGCGCGGCGCCTGATCGAGGAGAACAAGGACAAGGTCGAGGCCATGACCAAGGCCTTGCTCGAGTGGGAGACGCTGGACGCGGACCAGTTGAACGACATCATGGAAGGCAAGCTGGCGCGCGAGCCCAAGCCGAAGCAGTCCACGACGCCGCCATCGCCGCCGTCGCAAAAAGATGGCGCCGCCGGCGCTGCGACCCCGGCAGCCACCTCCACCTAGTTGCGTTGCACTCAAAGCCGTGACGGCTGAGGCGTAGCGTCTGGTGCAGCCGTCCTCTTCGCCGCCCGTTCCGAGCGGTGCCGCGCCCCGCGGCCAGCTGCGCTGCGGGCGCTTTGTCTTTCCGCTGGACCGGCCGCTGATCATGGGCGTGGTCAACGTCACACCCGATTCGTTTTCCGACGGGGGGCGCTTTCTCGATCCCGCCGCTGCGATCGCGCGCGCACGCGAACTGATTGCCGAGGGCGCGGACCTGATCGACCTCGGCGCAGAGTCGAGCCGGCCGGGCGCGGGCGCGGTGGTGAGCGCGGAGGAAGAATTGCGCCGGCTGCTGCCGGTGCTGCAGGGCCTCTCCGACGTCCCGCTGTCGGTCGACACGGTCAAGCCCGAGGTGATGCGCGTCGCGCTTGCCGAGGGCGCGGCCATGATCAACGACATCAACGCCTTGCGTGCGCCCGGCGCCCTTGCGGTCATCGCGGCCGGCGATGCTGCCGTGTGCCTGATGCACATGCAGGGCAGCCCCGGCACGATGCAGCAGGATCCGAGCTACGGCGACGTGGTGGCGGAGGTGAAGGCTTTTTTGCAGCAGCGCATCGACAGCGTGTGCGCGGCGGGGATCGCGTTGGAGCGCGTCGTCGTCGATCCGGGTTTCGGTTTCGGCAAAACGCTGGCCCACAACCTCGAACTGCTGCGCCATTTGCGCGAATTCGCCGCACTCGGCGTGCCGCTGCTCGCCGGCTGGTCGCGCAAATCCTCGCTCGGCGCAATCACCGGCAAGCCCGCGGGCGAGCGCCTTGCGGCGAGCGTTGCCGCGGCCCTGATTGCGGCGCAAAATGGCGCCTCGATACTGCGCGTGCACGATGTCGCCGCGACGCGGGACGCGCTCTCGGTGCTTGCGGCGGTGGAAAAAATAGATGACTAGGAAATATTTCGGAACCGACGGCATCCGCGGCCTGGTGGGCGAGCCGCCGATCACGCCGGATTTCATGGTGCGCCTGGGTTACGCCGCAGGCGAGGTGCTGGTGCGCCGGGCGCATCTCGCGCCAGGCACGCGGCCGGCCGTCTTGATCGGCAAGGACACGCGCATCTCCGGCTACATGCTCGAGGCGTCGCTGGAGGCGGGGTTCGCATCGGCCGGCGTCGACGTGATGCTATCCGGACCGATGCCGACGCCGGCGGTGGCCTATCTCACGCGCGCGCTGCGGCTGCAGGCGGGCGTGGTGATCAGCGCTTCGCACAATGCCTATCCGGACAACGGGATCAAGTTTTTTTCCGGCGACGGCAACAAGCTGCCCGACGCCGTGGAAGCCGAGATCGAGGCGCAACTCGCGCAGCCGATGCGCTGCCGCGCTTCGGCGCAGCTCGGCAAGGCGCGGCGCATCGACGACGCGGCCGGCCGGTATATCGAATTCTGCAAGAGCACCTTTCCCAACCGGCTGGACCTGCGCGGCCTGAAGCTCGTGGTCGACTGCGCCAACGGAGCGGCCTATCACATCGCGCCGCATGTGTTCCACGAACTCGGCGCCGACGTGGTGCCGATCGGCGTCAACCCGGACGGGCTCAACATCAACGACGGGGTCGGCGCGACCAGCCCGCAGGCCCTGCAGTTGGCGGTGAAGCAGCACAAGGCAGACCTCGGCATCGCCGTTGACGGCGACGGCGACCGCCTGCTGATGGTCGATGCGCACGGCGCGACCTACGACGGCGATCAGCTGCTGTATGTGATCGCGCGCATGCGCGCCGGGCAGGGCGCGGTCCCCGGCGTAGTCGGCACGCTGATGAGCAATCTGGCGCTGGAGCGCGCGCTGGAGCAGGCCGGCATCGCGTTTGCGCGCGCCCGCGTGGGCGATCGCTACGTACTCGAACTGCTGCAGGCGAAAGGATGGCGGCTGGGGGGCGAAAACTCCGGCCATATCATCTGCCTGGACAAACACACCACCGGCGATGCGCTGGTGTCGGCGCTGCAGGTGCTGACCGCAGTGCGCGAGCGCAATGCCACGCTCTCCGAATTGTGCCGCGAGCTGACGCTCTACCCGCAGAAGCTGGTGAACGTGAAGGTCGCCAAGGGGTTCAGCTGGGAAACTAACGCCGCTGTATGCAAGGCCAAGGAAGCGGCCGAGCGCGAGCTGGGCAAGGCAGGCCGGGTGCTGTTGCGGCCCTCGGGCACCGAACCGGTGCTGCGCGTCATGGTCGAGGGCGAGGACGGCGCCAAGGTGGAGGCGCTGGCGGCGACGCTGGCCGAGAGTGTGCGCCTGGCTGCTCTGGGTTAGAAGGTCGCGGCTTCAGCCGAAACGACCCGTGATGTAATCTTCGGTTTCCTTCTTGCCCGGGTTGATGAATATCTTGTCGGTGATATCGAACTCGATCAGTTCGCCCAGGTACATGTAGGCCGTATAGTCGGACACGCGCGCCGCCTGCTGCATGTTGTGGGTGACGATGGCGATGGTGTAATCGGCTTTGAGTTCGTTCAGCAATTCCTCGATCTTGGCGGTGGAAATCGGATCCAGCGCCGAGGTCGGCTCATCCAGCAGCAGCACTTCGGGCTTGACCGCGACCGCGCGCGCGATGCACAGGCGCTGCTGTTGCCCGCCGGACAGGCTGAGCCCGCTTTGCTTCAACTTGTCCTTGGTTTCGTCCCACAGCGCCGCCTTGCGCAAAGCCCATTCGACCCGTTCGTCCATTTCCCCGCCGCTGAGCCGCTCGTACAGTTTGACGCCGAACGCGATGTTTTCGTAAATCGACATCGGAAACGGCGTCGGCTTCTGGAATACCATGCCCACTCTTGCGCGCAGTGCAATCACGTCCTGCTTCGGATCGAGGATGTTGCTGTCGTTCAGCATGATCTCGCCGGTGGCCCTGTGGCCCGGGTACAGGTCGTACATGCGGTTGAAAACGCGCAGCAGCGTGGATTTGCCGCAGCCCGAGGGGCCGATGAAGGCAGTGATGCGCTTTTCGGCGATCTCCAAATTGACGTTCGTCAGGGCTTGATAGGTTCCGTAGAAGAAATTCAGATTGCGGACCGTGACCTTGCTCGTGGCAGGCGGCATCCGGGTGCTGCTGTCTTGCGGCTTCTGGAGGGTGGTTTCCATGTATTCGCTTTGGGTTTCGGATCGGTTTAGGCTAGCGTTGATTTCTGCCGGAACAGAACCCGCGCGAGGATGTTGAGTGTCAACACGCTCAGCGTAATCAGCAGGGCGCCGCCCCAGGCGAGATCCTGCCAGTCCTGATATGGGCTCATCGCAAACTGAAAGATCACCATCGGTAGATTCGCCATGGGCGCGTCCATGTTGGTCGACCAGAACTGGTTGTTGAGCGCGGTGAACAGCAGCGGTGCGGTCTCGCCGCTGATCCGCGCGATTGCCAGCAGTATCCCGGTAACGATGCCGGCGCGCGCTGCGCGCAGGGTCACGGAGGAGATCACTATCCATTGCGGCGCGCCGAGCGCGGCCGCCGCCTCGCGCATGGTGTCGGGCACCAGACGCAGCATGTTTTCCGTGGTCTTGAGCACCACGGGGATGACGATCAGCGCCAGGGCGAAGGTGCCGGCCCAGCCGGAAAAATGCTGCACGTTGGCCACATAGACTGCGTACACGAACAGACCGATGACGATCGAAGGCGCGCTTAGCAGGATGTCGTTGATGAAACGCGTCGCCGGCGCCAGCCAGCCGCGCCGGCCGTATTCGGCCACATAGGTGCCGGCGAGGATGCCGATGGGCGTGCCGATCAGAGTGGCGAGCAAGGACATCAGCAGGCTGCCGAAGATGGCGTTGGCGAGACCGCCCTGGCTGCCCGGTGGCGGCGTGGTCTGGGTGTACATGGAAAGGCTCATCGCGCTCGTCAGCCCCTGGGCGAACAGGGTCCACAGTATCCATACCAGCCAGAACAGACCGAACAGCACCGCCAGCATGGAGACGGCGAGACAGAGGACGTTGACGATGCGTCGGCGGCGGTAGAGGGTTTCCTTGTTCATATGCAACTCAAGTCCGCGTGCCTTCGCCCTTGGCGAGCTGGTACAACAGGACCTTCGACAGAGCCAGCACGACGAAAGTGATCAGGAAAAGGATTAGCCCGAGTTCTATCAATGCCGAGGTATAAAGCGGCCCGACCGCCTCGGTGAACTCGTTGGCGAGGGCGGAGGCGATGCTGTTGCCCGGTGAAAACAGCGACGTACCCAGCCGGTGCGCGTTGCCGATGACGAAGGTGACCGCCATGGTTTCGCCCAGGGCGCGGCCCAGTCCGAGCAGAACACCGCCGACTACGCCGATTCTGGTAAACGGCAGCACCACGTTCCAGACCACTTCCCAGGTGGTGGCGCCGACCGCGTAGGCCGATTCCTTCAGCATCGCCGGGACCACTTCGAACACGTCGCGCATGACCGAGGCGATAAACGGGATGACCATGATGGCGAGTATGATTCCTGCCGAAAGCATGCCTATGCCCTGCGGCGCGCCCTTGAACAGTGGGCCGATAATCCAGATCGGTCCAAGGTGATCGATCATCCATGGCTGGATGTGGTCGGCGAAGACCGGAGCGAAGACGAACAGGCCCCACATGCCGTAAATGATGCTGGGGATCGCTGCGAGCAGCTCTATGGCCGTGCCGATCGGGCGCCGCAGCCACAGCGGGGACAATTCGGTGAGAAACACCGCAATGCCGAAGCTGACCGGAATACCTATTAAAAGCGCGATGACAGATGTGACCAGGGTGCCGAAGATCGGTACCAGTGCGCCGAACTTCTGGGTCACAGGATTCCACTCGTGGCTGACGAAAAACCCGAAGCCGAATGCCTTGAGCGACGGCCAACTGCCAATGAGGAGCGAGATCAGTATCCCGACCAGAAATGCGAGCACGAGGAAGGCGAACATCCGCGTGACGCCGCGAAACGCCAGGTCGTACAGGCGTTGCCGTTTGAGTAGCGCTTCCGGAATGCTGCGTAACATGCCTAGTTGAAAAGAGGCCCCTTGCGGGGCCTCCAAAGTTTGGTCAAGGGCGTCCATTCTAGCTTCCCCGGTCTGCCCTTGTCACAGTGCTTACCAGATCGACTTGCCGCTGGCGTCCTTGATCTTGCCTTTCCATTCGGCGTGGATCAGCGCGACGACCGCATCGGGCATGGGGACGTAATTCAGGTCCAGCGCCATTTTGTCGCCGTCCTTATAGGCCCAGTCGAAGAATTTGAGCACTTCCTTGGCATTGGCGGCATTGGCCTGGGTCTTGTGCATCAGGATGAAGGTGGCGCCGGTGATGGGCCAGCTGCTCTTGCCCGGTTCGTCGGTCAGGATTTCATAGAAACCGGGTGAGTTCTTCCAGTCCGCGCCTGCTGCGGCCGATTGAAAGCTCTTGTCGTCAGGCGAAACGAAATTGCCTTCCTTGTTCTGCAGTTGGGTGTATGCCATCTTGTTTTGTTTGGCATAAGCGTACTCGACATAACCGATCGAGCCTTTCAGGCGCTGCACGAAGGAAGCGACGCCTTCGTTGCCTTTGCCGCCGGCGCCGGTGGGCGCGGGCCAGGCGACAGAGGCGGCGTTACCGACTTTTTCTTTCCATTCCGGGCTGACCTTGGACAGGTAGTTGGTGAAAATGAAGGTGGTGCCGGAACCGTCCGAGCGATTTACGACGGTGATGTCGCTCTCCGGCAGTTTCACCGCCGGGTTGAGCGCAGCAAGCGCCGGGTCGTTCCATTTCTTGATTTTGCCGAGGTAGATGTCCGCCAGCGCTTTGCCGGTGAGTTTGATCTCGCCGGGCTTGACGCCTTCGATATTGACTACCGGCACGACTCCGCCCATCACTGTGGGAAACTGCACCAGGCCGTCCTTCTCCAGAACCTCGAGTTTCAGCGGGGCGTCGGAGGCGCCGAAATCGACGGTCTTGGCATTGATCTGTTTAATGCCGCCGCCGGAACCGATCGACTGGTAGTTCATGCCGGTGCCGGTCTTGGCCTTGTAGGCTTCCGCCCATTTGGCGTAGACGGGGTAGGGGAAGGTGGCGCCGGCGCCGGTGATGTCGGCGGCCACGGCGCTCGATGCGGCGCAGATTCCCAGCGCCAACAGTGCCGGGGTGAACAAACGATGGGTCAGCTTCATGTATCGGTCTCCAGAATGATGAGTTTTCGCATTGCTACCCTGGGTTCGGGTACCAGGGCGCCATCCTAGAGCTGCTTTGTTACATGAATATTACGCCTGCAAAATCAAAGCCTAGGCTGCGGTTGTTGGATCAGCGCCAGGCGCCGGCGCTGGGCGCGGCGTTCAATAGCGCAGCGCGGCAACGCCTAGCGCAACGGCGCAGGCGGCGATCAGGCGCTGACGGCCGAACGCTTCCTTGAGAAACAGGCTGCCGAACAGGGCAGCGAATATGACCGAGGTTTCGCGCAGCGCCGCAACCGCCGCAACCGGCGCCTGGGTCATGGCCCAGAGCACGATGCCGTAAGCGCTAATGAGGCAGACGCCGCCGCCGAGCCCGCGCTTCCAGTTGCGCGCGGCATAGTCCCAGGCGGGGCGCCGTCGCAGGCAGGCGACCAGCGTAACGAAAAGCAGACCCTGCAGGCAAAACAGCCATGCGACGTAACTCGCCGGCGATCCGGCGAGGCGCGCGCCGCTTCCGTCCACCAGGGTGTAACTGGCGATGATCGCCGCGTTCGCGAGCGCCCACAGCGTGGCGCCGCGGTGCGCGCGGTCCCGTTGCAGCAAGCCGAGACTGAGTATGCCGGCGCTGATCAGCAGGATGCCCAGCCACACCGCCGTGCTCGGGTGCTCGTCCAGCAGCGCGACGCCGAACAGCGCCACCAGCAAGGGCGCGGTGCCGCGCATCAGCGGATAGGCATGACCCAGATCCCCCAGGCGGTAGGCGGCCACCAGGGTCGAGAAATAGGCGATATGGATCGTGGCCGAGGCGCCGAGGTTGGGCCAGCTCGCGCGCGCCGGCAAGGGAAGGTAGACGATCAAGGGCAGCGCCAGAAAACCCGCGGCGGCCGCCACCAGAGCGGTGTCCAGCATCACGTCGCGGCTGGATTTGATAATCGCGTTCCAGCTTGCGTGCAGCAGGGCGGATCCCAGCACCAGCGCGGTCACCAGGGGCGACATTTCCATTTAAGTCGGACCAGCGGGAAACAAACTGTGCGTCTCCGGCGGCTTCAGTTGGCCAGAATCTGCAGCGGATCATGGTAGGGGTAATGCAGGGCTTCGGCGACCTCGCGGCAGGTGACCTTGCCGCGGCTCACGTTGAGCCCGGCACGCAGGTGCGGATGATCCGAGAGCGCCCGCTGGGGACCCTGATCGGCCAGCATGAGCACATAAGGCAGAGTGGCGTTGTTCAGGGCAAAGGTCGACGTACGCGGCACGGCGCCCGGCATGTTGGCGACGCAGTAGTGCACCACGCGATCGACTAAATAGGTCGGCTCGGCGTGCGTGGTCGGATGCGAGGTTTCGAAGCAGCCGCCTTGGTCTATGGCCACATCCACCACCACGGCGCCGGGCTTCATCGCGCTCACCAGCTGCCGCGACACCAGCTTCGGCGCCGCAGCGCCGGGGATCAGCGCCGCGCCAATCAACAGGTCGGCCGACAGCACATGGCGCTCGATGTTTTCGCGGTTGGAGAACACCGTGGTCGCGCGCGCGCCCAGCACGCGCTCGATGCGGCGCAGTGCGTCGAGATTTCGGTCCAGCACCACCACCTGTGCGCCGCTGCCTGCCGCCATCCGCGCGGCGTTCGAACCGACCACGCCGGCGCCGAGGATGACGATCTTGGCCGGCGGCACACCGACCACGCCGCCGAGCAGGATGCCCATCCCGCCTTGCGTCTTCTCAAGGCTGTGCGCGCCGGCCTGTACCGACATGCGCCCGGCGACTTCGGACATGGGGGCGAGCAGGGGCAGTCCGCCGCCCGGCGCAGTGACCGTCTCGTAGGCGATGCAAATCGCGCCGCTTTGCACCAGGTCCCTGGTCTGTTCCGGGTCGGGCGCCAGATGCAGGTAGGCGAACAGAATCTGCCCGGGCCTGAGGCGCTTGCGCTCCGTTGCCTGCGGCTCCTTCACTTTGACGATCATTTCCGCGCGCGCGAACACTTCTTCGGCGTCGCTGGCTATGCGCGCGCCGGCTGCCTGGTAGACGCTATCCGCCGTGTCGATGCCGGCTCCAGCGTCGTGCTCGACCAAGACTGCGTGGCCGTGCGCAACCAGCTCGCGCACGCTCGCCGGAGTGAGCCCGACGCGGTATTCCTGACTCTTGGTTTCCCTGGGCAATCCGACCAGCATCGCTTGCTCCCGACAAGTCTGCCCGACCCCGAGCATTGCCTATGGTGCCATCTTTTTCAAAATGCGACCGGCGGCGCGACCCCGGTGTTTGGCGCCGCTCGATGGCTACTATACTATTGAACGCGCGTGACGCCGGGCGCAGAATACGCGTTCGTGTAGCGGCATTGCAGCTGTACCCCTCACGCGTTGGCGCTGCAACCATGCGATAGTGCGGATGAGCCACGGAGCGTATCTATGACTACGGAAGAAACCAGGACGAAGGTGACTATTTTGACCGGAACCTACCGCGTCACAGGCTATATCGATCTGCTCCCGGGGGCGCGGGTGACCGACTACCTGGTGGAGTCGAAAGACTTCATCGCGGTGACCGACGCCGAAGTGTGGGAACTGGGCAATCGTCATGTGCTCACCGCGCCTTTCATCAACGTAAGCCTGGATCACATCCAGATCGTCACGCCCGAGGCTTGAGCGCGGATCCGGGGCCGCGCGGCTGCGCGGGTACGCGGACCGGACCCGGCCCATGGCCAGCCGCCGCGCCGCGCGCAGCGACCGGTCGCACCCAGGGAAAAATTCGGCAGGACGCCGCGGTGCGGGTCGCTGTAATTGTTTGACCGGCTTAGTCTAAACGCTGTAAAATCCGACGTTTCTCACGCTTGGTCTGGTGACTTGGAATTCAAGGCAATGCGTAGCCGGTTGGTGGCGGGTAACTGGAAAATGCACGGCAGCCTGGCGGCTAACCGTCGCTTGCTCGAAGGGCTGATATCGGGACTGCAGGCGGCCGATGGCGTGCAGTACTCGGTGTGCGTGCCCTATCCCTATCTGGCACAGGCTGAAACGGCCTTGGCCGGCAGTTGCATCGCCTGGGGCGCGCAGAATGTCAGCGAATGGCCGCAGGGTGCCTATACCGGCGAAGTGTCGGGTGCGATGCTGCGCGATTTTGGCTGCCGCTACGTGCTGGTCGGCCATTCCGAGCGCAGGGCGATATACGGCGAGACCGACAAACAGGTGGCGGCCAAGTTTCAGGCGGCGCAAGGGGCGGGGTTGATCCCCATCCTGTGCGTGGGTGAAACCCTGCAGGAGCGCGAAAGCGGCGTCACCGAAATCGTGGTCGGGCGCCAACTGGCGGCCGTGCTCGATTCGAGCGGCGTCGGCGCTCTGGCGAATGCGGCGATTGCCTACGAGCCGGTGTGGGCGATCGGCACCGGCAGGACGGCGACGCCGCAGCAGGCGCAGGCGGTGCACGCGTTCATCCGCGGCGTCGTGTCCAGGCAGGACGCGAAACTGGCGGCGGGTTTGACCGTCGTATATGGCGGCAGCGTCAAGGCCGCCAATGCGAAGGAGTTGTTCGCCATGGCCGACATAGACGGCGGCCTCATCGGCGGTGCCGCGCTGGTGGCGGAAGAATTTATTGCAATATGCGCGGCGGCAAGCAAGGCATGAACGGCGCGGGGCCGGGAGATGCGATCCGTTAAACCGGCGCGTCGCCGGTTTTGCATATCGGTGAAATAGTTGGCACCCGCCATGCGGCGGGTGAGTCATAGCGAGTGAGTAATGGACATCTGGTTGACTGTGATTTTGACGGTGCACGTGCTGGTGGCGCTGAGCATCATTTTTCTGGTGCTGCTGCAGCATGGCAAGGGCGCGGACATGGGAGCCGCCTTCGGCAGCGGCTCCTCGGGCAGCCTGTTCGGCGCCACCGGTTCCGCGAATTTTCTTTCCCGCACCACGGCGGCGCTGGCAGCAGTGTTTTTCGTCACCAGCCTGGGCCTGGCCTATGTGGCGACGCATAAACCGAAGACCGGCGGCAGCGTGATGCAGGGCGTGACGGCGCCGCCTGCGGCAGTGGCCAAGCCGGCAGAAGACGTGCCCCAACCGGCGGATGCGGCCAAACCAGCCGCTGCGCCCAAACCGGCAGATGCGCCGCAACCGGCCGGCGCGCCGGCCGGTTCGAAAGCGAACGACATACCGAAGTAAAGCGATGGGGGGTGGGCGATCGGAAGCGGCCTTGCGCCGCCACCTTTTCCCATCCCGCATTGCCCGGCAAGCCGACGTGGTGAAATTGGTAGACACGCTATCTTGAGGGGGTAGTGGCGAAAGCTGTGCGAGTTCGAGTCTCGCCGTCGGCACCAGTTAGGGATTGACGAAGTTGAAGCGCATGCCAGCGGGAACCGCGGACCTGCGCCCTGGCCTGATCTTTTGTTGGCCGCGATTGAAAGAAGCTTATACAAAGATAGAAAGAAGCACAGGCAAAAAGAGCGCGTTTGATCTAGGTCAACTCCGCAAACCACTCAATAGTGGACCATGTCGCCTATTCTTTGAACCTTAACTTTTTATATTAGCGATCCGTGCTCGAAAATTATTTTCCGGTTCTGATGTTCATCGTTGTCGGCGTCGCCGTCGGCGTCGGTCCTATCGTTACCGGCGTGCTGCTCGGGCCGCACCGCCCCGACAGCGAAAAGAATTCCCCCTACGAATGCGGCTTCGAGGCCTTCGAAGACGCGCGCATGAAATTCGATGTGCGCTATTACCTGGTGGCGATCCTGTTCATCCTGTTCGACCTGGAGATCGCCTTCCTGTTTCCCTGGGCCATCGTGCTCAACGAAATCGGCCTGTTCGGGTTCTTTTCCATGATGATCTTCCTCGGCATCCTGGTGGTCGGATTCATCTATGAGTGGATGAAAGGGGCACTGGAATGGGAATAGAAGGCATATTGCAGGAAGGCTTCATCACCACCACTGCGGACAAGCTGATCAACTGGACCCGCACCGGGTCGATGTGGCCGATGACTTTCGGCCTGGCCTGCTGCGCCATCGAAATGATGCATTCCGGCGCGGCGCGCTACGACCTCGACCGCTTCGGCATCGTATTCATGCCCAGTCCGCGTCGATCCGACGTGATGATCGTCGCCGGCACGTTGTGCAACAAGATGGCGCCGGCGCTGCGCAAGGTCTATGACCAGATGGCCGAGCCGCGCTGGGTGATTTCCATGGGCTCCTGCGCCAACGGCGGGGGCTACTATCACTATTCGTATTCCGTGGTGCGCGGCTGCGATCGCATCGTGCCGGTGGACATCTACGTGCCGGGCTGTCCGCCCACGGCGGAGGCACTGCTCTACGGCATCATCCAGCTGCAGAACAAGATCAAACGCACCAATACGATCGCCCGCTAAATGTCCGGCAAACTGGAACAACTCAAAACCAATCTGGAGGCCGCCCTCGGCAGCCGGATCGCGAGCCTGACGCAGGCGCTGGGTGAAATCACGGTGGAGCTGAATCCGGCGGACTATCTCGCTGCGGCGCAGATACTGCACGACGATCCCCGCCTAGCCTTCGCCCAGCTGATGGATCTGTGCGGCGTGGACTATTCCGCCTACGGCAACGGCAGCTGGGAAGGCCGGCGCTTTGCCGCCACCTCGCAGCTGCTTTCGATCCAGCACAATTGGCGTGTGCGGATCAGGGTGTTCGCCGCGGACGACGCGTTCCCTGTGGTGGAAACGCTGACCGGCATCTGGCCCGGCGCGAACTGGTACGAGCGCGAGGCTTTCGACCTGTTCGGCATCATGTTCTCCGGTCACCCCGACCTGCGCCGGATACTGACCGACTACGGTTTCATCGGTCATCCGTTCCGCAAGGATTTTCCGATTTCCGGCCAGGTCGAGATGCGCTACGACCCGCAGCAAAAGCGCGTCGTGTACCAGCCGGTGACGATAGAGCCGCGTGAAATCACGCCGCGCGTCATCCGCGAAGACCAGTACGGCGATCTGGGCAAACACTGACATGGCTGAAATCCGCAACTACACCATGAACTTCGGGCCGCAGCATCCGGCCGCGCACGGCGTGCTGCGCCTAGTGATGGAAATGGACGGCGAGGTGGTGGTGAACGCCGATGCGCACATCGGCATGCTGCATCGCGCGACCGAGAAGCTGGCCGAGCACAAGACCTATGTCCAGGCCCTGCCTTACATGGACCGGATGGACTACTTCTCGGTGATGGCGAACGAACACGCCTATTGCATGGCGGTGGAGCGTCTGCTCGGCATCCAGGTGCCCGAGCGCGCCCAGTACATCCGCGTCATGTTCGACGAGATCACCCGCTGCCTGAGCCATCTGCTGTTCCTCGGCGCTCAAGGCCTCGACCTGGGCGCGATGACCATGTTCTTGTACACGTTCCGCGAGCGCGAGGATCTGTTCGACATCCAGGAGGCGGTATCGGGGGCGCGCGTGCACGCAGCCTACTACCGTCCCGGCGGCGTCTACCGCGACCTGCCCGACGTGATGCCGCGTTACGACAAGTCCAAGATTCACGGCGCCAAGGCGGTGGCGGAGATGAACCAGAGCCGTTCGGGCAGCGTGCTGGATTTCATCGAAGATTTCACCGACCGTTTCCCGGCGCATATCGACGAATACGAAACCCTGTTGACCGAAAACCGGATTTGGAAGCAGCGCACCGTAGGCATAGGCGTGATCACGCCCGAGCGGGCCACCGAACTGGGTTTCACCGGTGTGATGCTGCGCGGTTCGGGCGTCGAATGGGACCTGAGAAAGAAACAACCCTACGAAGTCTACGATAGACTCGATTTCGACATCCCGGTCGGCGTGAACGGCGACACCTACGACCGCTACCTGTGCCGGGTGGAAGAGTTGCGCCAATCCAATCGCATCATCCGCCAGTGCATCGCATGGCTGCGCGCCAACCCGGGCCCGGTGATCGTGGACAACCACAAGATCGCACCGCCCGCGCGCGCCGACATGAAGGGCAGCATGGAGGAGCTGATTCATCACTTCAAGCTCTTTACCGAAGGGTTTCGCGTGCCGGCGGGCGAAGCCTATGCCGCAGTCGAGCACCCCAAGGGCGAATTCGGCGTCTACCTGGTGTCGGACGGCGCGAACAAGCCTTACCGCCTGAAAATCCGCGGCGCCGGTTTCGCGCACCTGCAGGGACTGAGCGAGATGTCGCGCGGCCACATGATCGCCGACATGGTCGCGATCATCGGCACGCTGGACTTCGTGTTCGGCGAGATCGACAGGTGATCGTTGAAATGAACCTTGGTGAATGACATGCTGAGCGCAGAATCATTGAAGAAGATCGATCGCGAGATCGCCAAATTCCCGGCCGAGCACAAGCAGTCGGCGGTGATGGCGGCGCTCGCCATCGCGCAGGTGGAGAAGGGCTGGCTCTCGACTGAAACCATGGATTTCGTGGCGCAATACCTGGGCATGCCGCCGATCGCGGTGTACGAGGTCGCGAGCTTCTACAACATGTACGACCTGGCGCCTGTGGGCAAGCACAAGGTCACCGTCTGCACCAATCTGCCGTGCGCGCTCTCGGGCGGCGTCGAAGCCGCCGAGCATCTGAAGCATCGTCTCGGCGTGGGTTTCAACGAGACCACGGCCGATGGCCGCTTCACGCTCAAACAGGGCGAATGCATGGGGGCCTGCGGCGACGCCCCGGTGTTGCTGGTCAACAACCGGCGCATGTGCTGCTCCATGTCGAACGAAAAGCTGGATCAACTGCTTGCGGAGCTGAAGTGATGCTCGACTACGGTCCAGACGCCATCCTGATGAAGGGCCTCGACGGCTCCAACTGGCACCTCAAGGACTACGAGGCGCGCGGCGGCTATGGCGCGCTGAAGAAGATCATCAGCGAGAAGATCACGCCGGATGCGGTCATCGCCGAAGTCAAGAAGTCGGGGCTGCGCGGCCGCGGCGGCGCGGGTTTCCCGGCCGGATTGAAGTGGAGTTTCATGCCCAAGCAGTACACGGGGCCGAAGTACCTCGTGTGCAATACGGACGAAGGCGAGCCGGGCACGTTCAAGGATCGCGACATCATTCGCTACAACCCGCACATGCTGATCGAAGGCATGATCATCGCGGCCTACGCGATGGGCACCGCGGTCGGCTACAATTACATACACGGCGAGATCTGGGCCGAATACGAGCTGTTCGAGCAGGCGCTGGACGAAGCGCGCGCCGCCGGCTACCTGGGCAAGAACATCCTCGGCGCCGAGTTCTCGTTCGAGCTTTACGCGGTGCACGGCTACGGCGCCTACATCTGCGGCGAGGAAACCGGCCTGCTCGAGTCGATCGAAGGCAAGAAAGGCCAGCCGCGCTTCAAGCCGCCGTTCCCGGCAAGCTACGGTCTGTACGGCAAGCCGACCACCATCAACAACACCGAGACTTTCGCTGCGGTACCGTGGATCATCAACAACGGCGGCGATGCGTTCATGGCCATGGGCGTGGCGAACAGCGGCGGCACCAAGCTGTTCTCGATTTCCGGCCACGTCAACCGCCCGGGCAACTACGAAGTCAAGCTCGGCACGCCGTTCGCGACCTTGCTCGAGATGGCGGGCGGAATGCGCGGCGGCAGGAAGATCAAGGCGGTGATTCCCGGCGGCTCATCGGCGCCGGTCCTCCCCGGGCACATCATGATGCAGACGAACCTCGACTACGACTCCATCGCCAAGGCCGGTTCGATGCTCGGCTCGGGTGCGGTGATCGTCATGGACGAGACCACCTGCATGGTGCGAGCGCTGGAGCGGCTGTCGTATTTTTATTTCGAGGAGTCCTGCGGGCAGTGCACGCCCTGCCGCGAGGGCACCGGCTGGATGTACCGCGTGGTCCACCGCATAGAACACGGCAAGGGCCGGCAGGAAGACCTGGACCTGCTCACCAACGTGGCCGACAACATCGCCGGGCGCACCATCTGCGCTCTTGGGGATGCGGCGGCGCTGCCGGTGAAGAGCTTCCTCAATCATTATCGCGACGAATTCCAGTATCACGTCGACCACAAGCACTGCATGGTGAGCGTCCCCGGCGGCTATTTCACCCCGTGGAGCGCTGCCCTCGAGCAGACGGCCTGAGAACACGATGCCAAAACTCGAAATAGACGGCAGGCAGATCGAGGTGCAGAACGGCGCCACCGTGATGGACGCGGCGAACGCGCTCGGCATCGCGATTCCGCACTTCTGCTATCACAAGAAACTGTCCATCGCCGCGAATTGCCGCATGTGCCTGGTGCAGGTGGAGAAAGCGCCCAAGCCGCTGCCGGCCTGCGCCACGCCGGTCGCCGAGGGCATGAAGGTGTTCACCGATTCCGAATACGCCCGAAACGCGCAGAAGTCGGTGATGGAGTTCCTGCTGATCAACCACCCGCTCGACTGCCCGATCTGCGACCAGGGCGGCGAATGCCTGCTGCAGGATCTCGCAGTCGGCTACGGCAAAGGCGCCTCGCGCTACCAGGAAGAGAAGCGCGTCGTGTTCCACAAGAACGTCGGACCGCTGATCTCGATGCAGGAGATGAGCCGCTGCATCCACTGCACCCGCTGCGTGCGCTTCGGCCAGGAGATCGCCGGCGTGATGGAACTCGGGATGATGGGGCGCGGCGAGCACTCGGAAATCGTGTCTTTCGTCGGGCAGTCGGTCGATTCCGAGTTGTCCGGCAACATGATCGACCTGTGCCCGGTGGGCGCGCTCACGAGCAAGCCGTTCCGCTACAGCGCCCGCACCTGGGAACTCGCGCGCAGAAAATCGGTGAGCCCGCACGACAGCCTCGGTTCCAACCTCGTGGTGCAAGTCATGGCGCACAAAGTGAAGCGCGTGCTGCCGCTGGAGAACGAGGAACTCAACGAATGCTGGCTGTCGGATCGGGACCGCTTTTCCTACGAGGGCCTGAATTGCGCCGACCGCCTCACCCAGCCCATGCTCAAGATCGACGGCCAGTGGCAGGAAACCGACTGGCAGACCGCGCTGGCCGCGGTGGCGAAAGGGCTGAAAAACGCAGCGGCGCAGCACGGCGCACCGGCGCTGGGCGCCCTGGCCGCGCCGCATTCCACGCTGGAAGAACTCTACCTGCTCGGAAAAATGATGCGCGGCATCGGCAGCGATAACGTCGATTTCCGCCTGCGCCAGGCGGATTTCTCCGCCGATGCGAAGCAGACCGGCGCGCCCTGGCTGGGGATGAAAATCGCGGATATCGGCCAACTCGACCGCGTGCTCGTCGTCGGCTCCTTCCTGCGCAAAGACCATCCGCTCCTTGCCAACCGTTTGCGCCAGGCCGTCAAGCGCGGTCAGCAGGTCAATCTGATCCACGCGACGGACGACGATTTGCTGTTGCCGCTCGCCAACAAGGCCATCGTGCCGCCGCAGCAACTGCCCGAGATGCTGGCGCAGGTGGTCAAGGCCGCGGCCGAGGCGAAGCAGCAGCCGGTGAGCCCCGCGCTGGCGGGCGTCAAGGTCGGCACGGACGCGAAGAACATCGCGGCGAGCCTCGTCGCGGGAACCAAGACCGGCATTTTCCTCGGCAATCTGGCCGCGCAGCATCCGCAAGCGACGCAGCTGCGCCTGCTGGCGCAGGAGCTCGCCGGACTGCTGGGCGCGAGCTTCGGCTATTTCGGCGAGGCCGCCAACAGCGTGGGCGGTTACCTGGCCGGGGCGGTACCGGCTGCGGGCGGACTGAACGCGGCCGCGATGCTGGCCCAGCCGCGCAAGGCCTATGTGCTGCTCAACGCCGAACCGGAATATGATTTCCATGATCCGCGCCTGGCGCTGAAAGCCATGCAGCAGACCGATTTCGTGATCTGCCTGACCGCCTACAAAGGCTCCGCGCCGGACTACGCCAACGCGCTGCTGCCGATTGCGCCGTTCACGGAAACCTCGGGCAGCTTCGTCAACGCCGAAGGCCGGCTGCAAAGCTTCAACGGCGTGGTGCAACCCCTGGGCGAAGCGCGTCCGGCGTGGAAAGTGTTGCGCGTACTCGGCAACCTGCTCGGCATCCAAGGCTTCGACTACGACAGCAGCGAACAGGTGCGCGACGAGATCGGCAGCGCCGGCGAACTCGCCGGCAGGCTCGACAACAGCCTCAAGGGAATTGCGCTGCAGACCCCGGCCGCAGCCGGCGGACTGCAAAGAATCGCCGACGTGCCCATTTATTTCAGCGACGCCATGGTCCGGCGCGCGAGCTCACTGCAGCAGACGCGCGATGCCGCGCCGCCCTGCGCCTGGATGAATGCGGCGCTGATGGCGCGGCTCGGCCTGAAACAGGGGCAGGCGGTGCGAGTGCGTCAGGGGGGCGGTGAGGCCGAGGTCAACGCCGCGTGCGACGACCGCCTGCCGCAGGACTGCGTGCGACTTGCCGCAGCGCACGCGGCGACGAGCAAGCTCGGCCCGATGTCGGGTGAACTCAGCGTGGAGCCGCAGTAATGGACCTGCTCGCCCTGTACGCAAAACTGATCGCCATCGGGCTCGCCTTCACCCAGAGCATGCTCGGCATGCAACTGGGCACGGCGGTATTCACCCTGGTCAAGACCTCGGTGCTGATCATGTGCATCGTCGGCCCGCTGCTGGGTGCCGTGGCCTATGTGACGCTGCTCGAGCGCAAGGTCATCGGCTACATGCAGGCGCGCATCGGCCCCAACCGCGTCGGCCCCTACGGCCTGCTGCAGCCCATCGCCGACGGCGTCAAGCTGGTGTTCAAGGAAATAATCTTCCCCACCGGGGCCGACAAGGTCCCGTTCGTGCTGGCGCCGGTGATCGCCCTCACGGTGGCAATGGCCGCCTGGGCGGTGGTGCCGTTCAGCCCGCAGGTGGTGCTGGCCGACGTCAACGCCGGGCTGCTCTACATCATGGCCATCACTTCGATGGGCGTGTACGGCACCATCGTCGCCGGCTGGTCGTCGAACTCCAAGTATGCGTTTCTCGGATCGATGCGCGCGGCGGCGCAGATCGTCTCCTACGAGATCGCCATGGGCTTCGCCTTGGTGTGCGTGCTGATGGTGTCGCAAAGCCTCAATCTCACCGACATCGTCAACGCCCAGGCGAAAGGCTATTTCGCCGGCATCGGGCTCAACTTCCTCTCCTGGAACTGGCTGCCGCTGGCGCCGATGCTGCTCGTCTATTTCATCTCCGGCGTGGCCGAGGTCCAGCGCGCCCCGTTCGACATGGCCGAGGGCGAATCGGAGATCATCGGCTTCCACGTAGAGTATTCCGGCATGCTGTTCGGCGTGTTCTCCATGGCCGAGTACGCCAACATGATCCTGGTGTCGTTCCTCACCACCATCATGTTCTTCGGCGGCTGGGCCTCGCCGCTTGACTCCGCCGTCTTCAACGCCATTCCAGGCTTCTTCTGGCTGCTGGCCAAGGTGCTGTGCGTGCTGTTCATGTTCCTGTGGATCCGCGCCACCTTCCCCCGCTTTCGCTACGACCAGATCATGCGCCTGGGCTGGAAGGTATTCATTCCGCTGACCATCGTGTGGCTGGTGCTGATCGCGGCGTGGATGCAGACCCCGTTCTCAATCTGGAAATGACGCGCCATGGCTGAGAAAATCCGCGAATTCTTCAAGACCTTCCTGCTGCTGGAGCTGGTGAAAGGCCTGGCGGTGACCGGACGGCACCTGTTCGCGCGCAAGGTTACGGTGCAGTATCCGGAGGAGCATACGCCGCAGTCGGCGCGCTTCCGCGGCCTGCACGCGCTGCGCCGCTATCCCAACGGCGAAGAGCGCTGCATCGCCTGCAAGCTGTGCGAGGCGGTGTGCCCGGCGCTGGCGATCACCATCGAATCGGAGGAGCGCGCCGACGGCACGCGCCGCACCACGCGCTACGACATCGACCTGAACAAATGCATTTTCTGCGGTTTTTGCGAAGAGTCCTGCCCGGTCGATTCGATCGTCGAGACGCGCATTCTCGAATATCACGGCGAGAAGCGCAGCGACCTGCACTACACCAAGGAAATGCTGCTCGCGGTGGGCGACCGCTACGAGGACGAGATCGCCCGCGACCGCGCCAGCGACGCGCAATTCCGGTGATGAACCCATGAATATCGAACCGATCGTTTTCTACATACTCTCCGCGATTCTGCTGCTCGCGGCGCTGCGCGTCATCACCGCGCGCAATCCGGTGCACGCGGCGCTGTTCCTGGTGCTCGCGTTTTTCACGGCCGCCGGCATCTGGATGCTGCTCCGCGCCGAATTCCTCGCCATCGTCCTGGTGCTGGTCTACGTCGGCGCGGTGATGGTGCTGTTCCTGTTCGTGGTGATGATGCTCGACATCAACCTCGACCGCTTGCGCGAGGGCTTCTGGAGCTACCTGCCCCTCGGGGCGCTGGTCGGCGTGCTGATGGTGATCGAGATGGTGATGGTGCTGGGCGGCAAGTATTTCGGCCTGCAGCAGCTGCCGAATCCGGCCGATCCGGGCGCGGCCTACAGCAACACCAAGGAACTGGGCCGGATCCTGTACACCGACTACGTCTATCCGTTCGAGCTCGCCGCGGTGATCCTGCTCGTCGCCATCGTCGCAGCGATCGCGCTGACCCTGCGCGGCCGCAAGGACAGCAAGCACCAGGAACCGTCGCAGCAGATCGCCGTCAAGCGCGCCGACCGCGTGCGCCTTGTGTCCATGCCGTCCGAAAAGAAGGATAACTGATCGTGCAGCTGCCCGTCATTCCCGCACTGTCGCTGTCGCACTTCCTGATACTCGGGGCGCTGCTGTTCGCGATCAGCATCGTCGGAATTTTCCTCAATCGCAAGAACGTGATCATTCTGCTGATGGCGATCGAGCTGATGCTGCTCGCGGTGAACATGAACTTCATCGCTTTTTCGCATTACCTCAACGACATTTCCGGTCAGGTGTTCGTGTTTTTCATCCTAACCGTGGCGGCGGCCGAATCGGCCATCGGCCTCGCAATCCTGGTGGTGCTGTTCCGCAATCTGCACACCATCCACGTCGACGACCTGAACGCATTGAAGGGCTAAAGGAAGGCAATGGGCAAGGAGCTACGGGCAGGAAGCAGGGGCGGGCGGGCGCAGTATCCGGTCCGTGACCTGGCGCGCGGCCCGAATTCGTTACCCGGTACAACGCTATGACATCGATGCAGCAACTCTATCTGCTGGTGCCTCTCGCGCCGCTCGCCGGCGCACTGATCGCGGGGCTTGCGGGCCGCGCTATCGGCCGCGCCGGCGCCCACTGGGTGACCATCATCGGGGTGACGATCGCGTTCCTCGGTTCGGTGGCGGTGTTCTTCGACGTGATGAACGGCAACGTGTTCAACGGCAGCGTCTACACCTGGCTCACCTCGGGCGAAACGCGCTTCGAGATCGGCTTCCTGATCGACCGGCTGTCGGTGCTGATGATGGTGGTGGTGACCTTCGTCTCGCTGATGGTGCACATCTACACCATCGGCTATATGGCGGACGACCCCGGCTACCAGCGCTTTTTCTCCTATATCTCGCTGTTCACCTTCTCGATGCTGATGTTGGTGATGTCCAACAACTTCGTGCAGCTGTTCTTCGGCTGGGAGGCGGTGGGCGTGGTGTCCTACCTGCTGATCGGTTTCTGGTACACCCGGCCGACGGCGATTTTCGCCAACCTCAAGGCGTTTCTGGTGAACCGCGTCGGCGACTTCGGCTTCCTGCTCGGCATCGGCCTCATCCTCGCGCATTTCGGCACGCTCGACTACGCCGGCGTGTTCTCGCAGGCGCCGGGCATGGTCAAGACCACGATAGAGATCTTCCCGGGCGCGCCCTGGATGCTGCTTTCGGTGATCTGCATTTGTCTGTTTATCGGCGCGATGGGCAAATCGGCGCAGTTTCCGCTGCATGTCTGGCTGCCCGACTCGATGGAAGGCCCGACCCCGATCTCGGCGTTGATCCACGCGGCGACCATGGTGACCGCGGGCATATTCATGGTGTCGCGCATGTCGCCGCTGTTCGAACTGTCCGATGCGGCGCTGTCCTTCGTGCTGGTGATCGGCGGCATCACCGCCTTCTTCATGTCCTTGATCGCGGTGGTGCAGTACGACATCAAACGCGTGATCGCGTATTCGACCCTGTCGCAACTGGGCTACATGACCGTCGCGCTGGGCGCCTCGGCCTATTCGGTCGGGATGTTCCACCTGATGACCCATGCTTTCTTCAAGGCCGTGCTGTTCTTGGGCGCGGGCTCGGTGATCATCGCGCTGCACCACGAGCAGGACATGCGCAAGATGGGGGGCTTGAGGAAGTACATGCCGATCACCTATATCACCATGCTGATCGGCGCCCTCGCCAACGCCGGGCTGCCGCCGTTCGCCGGATTCTTCTCCAAGGATTCGATCATCGAGGCGGTGCATCTGTCGCATACGCCGGGCGCGGGTTTCGCCCATCTGATGGTGCTCGCCGGGGTGTTCGTCGGCGGCTTGTATTCCTTCCGCCTGATTTTCTACGCCTTCCACGGCAAGGAGCGCTTCGGCGCGCATGACGCCGGCCATGCCGCGGGCAAGGACGCGCACGGTCACGGCGGCCACGATCACGTTCCGCACGAATCGCCCTGGGTGGTGACCTTGCCGCTGATTCTGCTCGCGATTCCATCGGTCGCGGCCGGCTGGAGCATAGGCACGGTGCTGTACGGCGGTTATTTCGGATCCGCGATCTATATCTCTCCGGAACACGAGGGCCTGGCGGAAATGGCGCACGAGTTCCCAGGGGTGCTGGCGATGACGCTGCACGGCCTGACCGCGCTGCCGTTCTGGTTCGCGCTCTCGGGCGCCGTGACCGCCTGGTATCTGTACATCGTGAAACCGGAGCTGCCAGGGGTGTTGCGGCAGAAGTTCAGTTTCGTCGTCACCATCCTCGAGGAAAAATACGGCTGCGACCGCTTCAACCAGTGGTTCTTCGCCGGCGGCGCGCGCGCAATCGGAAACGGCCTGTGGAAGATCGGCGACGTGGCCATCATCGACGGCTTCATGGTCAACGGCACGGCCCGGGTGGTCGGCTGGATCTCGAGCCTGGTGCGCCTGTTCCAGACCGGTTACATCTATCACTACGCTTTCACCATGATCATCGGCGCATTCGGGCTGTTGTCCTGGTGGTTCCTGCGGACATAGGGCAGAGACCATGACTTCCACCCCCTGGCTGAGTTTGACTATCTGGATCCCGATCCTGTTCGGGCTCGTCGTGCTTACGCTCAGTGACCGCCATGCGGCGCAAGTGCGGCAGATCGCGCTGATCGGCGCGGTGCTGGGCCTGGCGGCGAGCGTGCCGCTGTATCTCGGGTTCAACACGCAGTCGAGCGCGATGCAGTTCGTCGAATTCTCGCACTGGATCCCGCGCTTCAACATCAACTACAACCTCGGTGTGGACGGGATTTCGCTCCTCTTCATCCTGCTGAACAGCTTCATCACGGTGCTGGTGGTGATCGCGGGCTGGGAGTCGATCACGAAAAAGGTGGCGCAGTACATGGCCGCCTTCCTGATCATGTCGGGCGTGCTCAATGGCGTGTTCGCTTCCCTCGACGCGATGCTGTTCTACGTGTTCTTCGAGGCCTCGCTGATTCCGATGTACCTGATCATCGGGGTCTGGGGCGGGCCGAACCGCGTGTATGCGGCGGTCAAGTTCTTTCTCTACACCCTGTTCGGCTCGCTGTTGATGCTGGTCGCGCTGCTCTACCTGTTCGACAAATCGGGCGGCAGCTTCTCGATCCTCGACTGGCACAAGCTGCCGCTCGCGATGACGCCGCAGCTCGTGCTGTTCGGCGCTTTCTTTATGGCGTTCGCGGTGAAGGTGCCGATGTGGCCGGTGCACACCTGGCTGCCGGATGCCCACGTCGAGGCGCCCACCGGCGGTTCCGCGGTGCTGGCGGCGATACTGCTCAAGCTGGGCGCCTACGGTTTCATCCGGTTTTCGCTGCCGATCCTGCCCGACGCGAGCCATGCGCTCTCCGGGTTCATGGTCACGCTGTCCCTGATCGCCGTGGTCTACATCGGCCTGGTGGCCATAGCGCAAACGGACATGAAGAAGCTGATCGCCTATTCCTCGATCGCGCACATGGGTTTCGTCACCCTCGGGTTTTTCATTTTCGACGCCTACGGCATGGAAGGGGCGCTGGTGCAGATGGTCTCGCACGGCTTCGTCTCCGCCGCGATGTTCCTGTGCGTCGGCGTGATGTACGACCGCATGCACAGCCGCAACATCGCCGACTACGGCGGGGTGGTCAACACCATGCCCAAGTTCGCCTCGCTCATGATGCTGTTCGCGCTGGCCAATTCCGGGCTGCCGGCGACCAGCGGTTTCGTCGGCGAATTCATGGTGATCATGGGCGCGCTCAAGCACAGCTTCTGGATCGGATTCCTCGCCGCGACCACGCTCATTCTGGGCGCGGCCTACACCCTATGGATGTACAAGCGGGTGATTTTCGGCGCCGTGGCGAACGATCACGTGGCCAAACTGAAGGACATCGGCGCGCGCGAATTCCTGGTGCTCTCGCTGCTCGCGCTCGCCGTGCTCGGCATGGGCCTGTACCCGCTGCCCTTCACCGAAGTCATGCACACCTCGGTCAACGCTCTGCTGCAGCACCTCGCGGTGAGCAAGCTCTGAGGCCATAGAACCCATGAATTTCACCATGCCCAACCTGCTCCCCGCCTATCCCGAGATTTTCCTGCTGATCATGGTCTCGGTCATCCTGGTGGTGGATCTGTTCCTGCCGCAGAAGCAGCGCTACATCAGTTACGTGCTGACGCAGTTGACGCTGCTCGGCTGCGCCGTGCTCACGCTGGACGTCGCCGTGCTCACCCAGGGCCAGGCCACCGCCAGCTTCAGCAACATGTTCGTCGCCGACATGATGGGGCATGCGCTGAAGCTCGGCTCCTACATTGCCCTGTTCTCGACCCTGGTCTATTCGCGCGCCTACCTCTCCGACCGCGGCATGTGGAAGGGCGAATTCTTCGCGCTCGTCCTGTTCGCGCTGATGGGCATGATGGTGATGATCTCGGCCAATCACTTCCTCACGCTGTATCTCGGCCTCGAACTGCTGTCGCTGTCGCTGTACGCAATGGTCGCGCTGGACCGCGACTCGGCCCGCGCCACCGAGGCCGCGATGAAATACTTCGTGCTGGGCGCGCTCGCTTCGGGCCTGCTGCTCTACGGCATGTCCATGATCTACGGCGCCACCGGTACGCTCGACATTTCCCAGATCGCGCACACGATTTCGAGCGGGCACCCGAGCAAGATCGTGCTGACCTTCGGCCTGGTGTTCCTCGTGTCCGGCATGGCATTCAAGCTCGGCGTGGTGCCGTTCCACATGTGGATACCCGACGTGTATCACGGCGCCCCGACCGCGGTGACGCTGATCATCGGCTCGGCGCCCAAGCTCGCCGCGTTTGCGATGGCGATGCGCCTCCTGGTCATGGGCCTGCTCGATCTGGCGGTGGACTGGCAGCAGATGCTGGTGATCCTCGCGGTGCTGTCGATGGCGGTGGGGAACCTCGCGGCAATCGCGCAGACCAACATCAAGCGCATGCTCGCCTATTCGACCATTTCGCACATGGGTTTCATGCTGCTCGGCCTCTTGGCCGGCGTGGTCAACGGCAACTGGCTCAACGCGGCCGACGCCTACAGCGCTGCGATGTTCTACGTCGCGGTCTACGTGCTGACCACCCTCGGAACCTTCGGCATGGTGCTGCTCTTGTCGCGCGCCGGTTTCGAGGCCGAGAACCTGGACGATTTCAAGGGGCTCAACGCGCGCAGTCCGTGGTACGCCTTCATCATGCTGCTGCTGATGTTCTCGCTCGCGGGCGTGCCGCCCACGGTCGGTTTCTACGCCAAGTTGTCGGTGCTGCAGCCGCTGCTCGCGGGGGGCATGACCTGGCTGGCGGTGGTGGCGGTGATGTTCTCGCTGATCGGCGCGTTCTACTACCTGCGCATCGTGAAACTGATGTACTTCGACGACCCGATAGATACCGCGCCGATCGCGCCCAGCCTGGACGTGAAGGTTCTGATCTCGGTCAACGGCCTGGCGGTGCTCGCGCTCGGCCTCATGCCGCAGTCGCTGATGGCGCTGTGCTACTTCTCCATTAAAGCTCTGTGAGCCCGGCCGCGGGCCTGCTGCTGCAGCGCGCCGCTTTCACCGCAGCCGATTTGCCTTTTCCCGCCGTCGGTACGGCTTGCGCGTTTCCCGCGCCGAGCCCGACATGAAGTTCATTCAGCGCCTGCGCGCGGCATGGACGGCACAGCAGAGTCTGCTGTGCGTCGGTCTGGATCCGGACCCGGCCCGGCTGCCGCGGCATCTGGCTGCGGCCCGATACCCCCTATTCGAGTTCGGCCGCGCCATCGTCGACGCCACCGCCGATCTGGTATGCGCGTTCAAGCCGCAGATCGCCTACTATGCGGCGGCGCGCGCCGAAGACCAGCTCGAGATGACCCTGGCCCACATCCGGCAGCGCCATCCTTCGATACCGGTGATCCTGGACGCCAAGCGCGGCGACGTGGGGAGCACGGCCGAAATGTACGCGCGCGAAGCGTTTGAGCGCTACCAGGCCGATGCCATCACCGTGAGCCCCTATCTCGGGTTCGATTCGCTCAAGCCCTATCTGGATTACGCCGACAAGGGCGTGATCGTGCTGTGCCGCACCTCCAACCCCGGGGCGCGCGACGTGCAGGACATCGAAAGCGGGGGCCGGAAGCTGTACCAGCTGATCGCCGAAAAGGCGGCGCGCGAGTGGAACGCGAATGCCAACGTGCTGCTGGTCGTGGGGGCGACCTACCCTGAGGAGCTGCGCGAGATCCGGGCCATCGTCGGCGACATGCCGCTGCTGGTGCCCGGCGTGGGGGCGCAGGGCGGCGATGTGGCCGCGGTGCTCGCCAACGGCGCGACCGCGGACGGCGCCGGTCTGATCATCAGCAGTTCGCGCGCGGTGCTCTACGCCAGCGGCGGCGAGGACTACGCCCGGGCCGCGCGCGCCGTGGCACTGAAAACGCGCGACGAGATCAACGCCCAACGTCCGACGCAGCGATGAACCCGGCCGACCTGACGGAGACCGAGGTCGCGAGCGAGACCGTGTTCCAGGGCAAGCTGCTGCAGGTCAAGTGCGACACGGTGCGCCTGCCCGACGGCAAGAGCGCGACGCGCGAATACGTCGAGCACAACGGTGCGGTCATGATCATCCCGGTGCTCGATTCGGGCGATCTGGTGATGGAGCGGCAGTACCGTTACGTCATGCGCCGGCATTGCCTCGAGTTCCCGGCCGGGAAGATCGATCCGGGCGAGGAGCCGCTCGCCACCGGTCGGCGCGAATTGCTGGAAGAGACCGGCTACGTCGCGCGCGAATGGATCTATCTCACCACCATCCATCCGACCGTGGCCTATTCCACCGAGCGCATCCTGGTGTATCTGGCGCGCGGCCTGGAGCAGCGCGCGAGCAAACTGGACGAAGGCGAGTTCCTCGAAGTGCTCGAACTCGCGCCGGCGGCGCTGCTCGAACTGGTGCGCTCCGGCGAGATCACGGATGTCAAGACGGTGATGGGGGCGTTGTGGCTGGAGAAGCTGCTGCGCGGCGACTGGGTCGCGGGACCCGCATTGCCTTAGTCTGCGGCAGGGCACATGCCTGAAGACGCACTATCGATGCGGATCTTCAGGCAGTCATCGTCACAACTGCGCGATCGGCCATGCGCCGAGTTCAGAGCTCTACAATAGGACAACGCAAGACAGACAGGATGCCTGAATGAGCTTCGCTGCGGAATACCTTGCCCAACTGGAAGCCTTTGCTGCGCTGGGCCCGCTGCCCCGGGTGCGCGCCCTGCATCTGCCGCCAGGCCGTTTTGCACAGGACAACCGGGGCGAATTCTGCGCTTTGGAACTGGAGGACGGATCGATCGGGCTGTCCTTCGTTCTGCTCGAGGACACCCTGGAGCGGCTGCTAGCCGGGGTTGAAGGGCGGGGTCTCGCCGGCGCCGACACGCTGGCGCTGGCCCGCCGCTATGCCAGCGATGGCGGCGTCTGGAAAACCCTGGGATTTGCCGCCGCGAACGCGTTGACCCGCTGCCTGTTCGATCGCGCGGGATTCTGCCCGGACAAGAGCTCGGACTCGATCGGCCATCTGAATCCGCAGCCGGGCGAACACATCGGCATGATAGGCAAATTCACGCCCTTGCTGCGACGGATACTGGACAGCGGCGCGCGGCTCACCATCGTCGAGTTGAAACCGGAACTGGCCGGCGAGCACGAGGGCTACCGTGTCACGCTCGATGCCGCCGAGCTCGCCGACTGCGACAAAGTGGTCTCCACCAGCACCTTGCTGCTGAACGACACCCTCGATCGCATGCTCGAGCATTGCCGCAATGCGCGCTGCTTCGCGATGATCGGGCCGAGCGCCGGTTGCCTCCCCGATGCGCTGTTTTCCAGGGGCGTGACCCTGCTTGGCGGAAGCTGGATAAACGATGGGGCAGGATTCAGCGCGGCGCTGCGAAGCGGCGAGCCGCTGAGCGCCTACGCCAGCAAGTCTGCGCTAAGCCCGGGCAACTATCCGGGATTCGGCGCGCTGCTGGCGCGCGCGTCCGGATGCAGGAATTGACGGCATGACTTTCCCCTCGGACCAGGAAGTGCTCGATGCCGCGTTGACCTTGATCCATACGCGCCAGCATGTTTCGCCCAAACGGCTGGGCGATCCCGGGCCCGATGCGGCGCAGATCGAAAAGATACTCGGCGCCGCAGGCGCAGCGCCCGACCACGGACGGATCAATCCCTGGCGCCTGATCGTCATCCCGGGCGAGCGGCGCCCTCTTCTGGGCGCAGCCTTCGCCGAGGCGCTCGCGGAACGCGATGCCAGCGCGAGCGCGGTGCAACGCGAGGAAGCGAGGGCGAAGGCGTTCCGCGGCCCGTTCCTGGCGCTGGTGGTGCTGCGTCTGGATCCTGCGCTGGGCGATACGCATCCGCAGGAGCGCATGATTTCCGCCGGCTGCGCGATCCAGAACATGCTGCTCGTCGCGCATGCGATGGGCTTCGGCGCGGGGCTTTCCAGCGGCAGGGCGCTGTACTCGCAGCAGATGCGGCGGCTGTTCGGGCTGGGCGCGCAGGAGGCGCCGCTGTGTTTCCTCAGCGTGGGCACGGTGACCCGGAGCAAGTCGGCGCGGCCTAGGCCCGTCCTGGGCGACTACACGTCCACGCTTTAAGCGCCAGGTTCAGGCGCTGAACCCGATCCGCTAAGGCCACGCCCCGCCGCGTCGTCCGCCGGCCTGCCGATGCGGCGCGCGATTGACGCTGTGTGCTGGAAGTCACCGACTCTTCTGCGGCATTGCGCTTAAATAGCCCCATCGCAAGCAACCGTGCTTCCTTCATTCCGGGGTTAGCGCAAACGAAGCTGAGGTCATGATGAAAGTGTTCTTCGCAGTGTGTGTTTTCTTTTTCGCGGCAGTGGCCTTGGCGCAGGAACTGGCGCCCGACGCGCAGGTGAAAAAAATTGCCGAACAAGTCATCGCCATCGCCAAGCAGGATAAAGACATACGCGCCGGCGACCAGAACAAGATCAATGATCTGGTCGATGCCAAGGTACTGCCGTATTTCAACTTCAGCCGCATGACTGCGCTCGCCGTCGGGCGCAACTGGCCCAAGGCGAGCAAAGCGCAGCAAGAGGCGTTGACCGGCGAATTCCGCGCCTTGCTGGTGCGCACCTACTCGAGCGCGCTCTCCACCTACAAGAATCAGGTGATCGAATTCAAGCCGGTGCGTGCGGCTGCGGGGGACAACGAGGTCACTGTGCGAACCCAGATCAAGCAAGCGGGCGCGCAGCCGATCAGCATCGACTACAGCATGGAGAAAAGCGCCAGTGGCTGGAAGGTGTATGACGTGATTGTCGGCGGTGTAAGCCTGGTGACAAACTACCGTGAGACGTTCAATGCGGAGATTCGCGACGGCGGCGTGGACGGTCTGATCAAGTCACTGTCGCAGAAGAACCGCGCCCATGACGTCCATGCCGGTGCCAAGCCCGCGTGATCCGCTGAAAACGCGGCCGCCTGCGGCTCGCCCGTGTCCGCGCCTACGACCGCAATAGTACCCGCGACCGCAACAGTACCCGCGCGACGCTCTGGAGCATGCCCGGCTATGGCATACTTGCGGCAAGGTCTTTATTCTCCGGGTGGCTCATGGCAAACGATGCGGGAATTCTTTCTTACGGCGCGTATCTCCCACGGCGGCGCTTGCAGCGCAAGAGCATCGCCGCGGCCAATGGCTGGTTCGCGCCCGGGCTGCGCGGCCTGGCCAAGGGCGAGCGCGCGATGGCCAACTGGGACGAGGATGCGGTGACCATGGCGCTGGAGGCGGCGCGCGACTGCCTCGCCGGCCTGCCGCCGCCGGGACTGGAGCAACTGATCCTCGCCTCGACCACGCATCCGTTTGACGACCGGCAGAACTCCGCCATTATTGCCAATGCGCTACATCTCGCATCGTCCCTGCGCGTGCTCGACGTCACCGGCAGCCAGCGCGCCGGAACCTCGGCCTTGATCAGCGCCCTCGCGGGCGGGGGCAAGACCTTGGTGACCGCAGCCGAGCACCGGCTGGCTAAGGCGGCGAGCCCGCAGGAAATGCATTTCGGCGACGGCGCCGCTGCGCTGCTTGCCGGGACAGGCAAACCGATCGCGCGCCTGATCGGCACGCACAGCGAGACCGTGGACTTCGTGCACCAGTTCCGCGCCAGCGAGCGCGCCCACGACTATGCCTGGGAAGAGCGCTGGATCCGCGACGAAGGCTATATGAAGCTGGTGCCGGCGGCGCTCGCGGCGCTGTTCAAGGCGACCGGCGTGGCGCCGGCCGCGGTGACGCACTTCTGTCTGCCCTGCACCCTGCCGCGGGTGGTGCCGGGCGTGGCCAAGCGCGCAGGGATTGCGGAAGGCGCGGTGCGCGACAATCTCGCCGCGGTCTGCGGCGATACCGGCGCCGCGCATCCGCTGCTGATGCTGGCGCAGGCGCTGGCGCAAGCGAAACCGGGCGATCTGATCCTGGTGGCCGCGTTCGGCCAGGGCTGCGACGCGCTGCTGTTCGAAGTCACCGAGCACATCGCGGCGCTCCCCGCCCGCGGCGGCGTGGCCGGCGCGCTGGCGCGGCGCAAGGAGGAATCGAACTACATGCGCTTCCTCGCTTTCAACGACCATATCACCCTGGAGCGTGGCATGCGCGCCGAGGCCGACAAGGGCACGCCGCTGACGACGCTGTATCGCAACCGCGACATGATCACGGGTCTCATCGGCGGGCGCTGCCGCAACTGCGGCACGCTGCAGTTTCCGCGCGGGCGCTATTGCGTGAACCCGAAATGCAACGCGCTCGACAGCCAGGACGACCAGCCGTTCTCCGATGCGCAGGCGAAAGTGATGTCCTACACCGCGGACGTGCTCACCTATAGCGCCGATCCGCCGGCCTATTACGGCATGGTCGAGTTCGACGCCGGCGGCCGCATGATGGCCGATTTCACCGACGTGGACGAGGGCAGGGTAGAGGTGGGCATAGCCATGCGCATGATGTTTCGCATCAAGGAGCAGGACACCGCGCGCGGTTTCGTGCGCTATTTTTGGAAAGCCGCGCCCGTCTGAGGGGCTGTGGCGTGCCCCGCGCGGCGCGTCTTTCGCGCCGGGACCGACAAGGAGATCGAAATGGCAACTGGAATTCGCGACAAGGTGGTGATCCTCGGCATGGGCTGCTCGAAATTCGGCGAGCGCTGGGACCGCAACGCCGAAGACCTGATGGTCGAGGCATTCGAGGAATGCACCAAGGACGCCGGCGTCGGTCGCGAGCAGATCGAGGCCGCCTGGTTCGGCACCGCGATCGAAGAGCAGCACGTGGGCAAGTCCGGCGTGCCGTTGGCGATGACGCTGCGCCTGCCCTACATTCCGGTGACCCGGGTCGAAAACTACTGCGCCACCGGAACCGAGGCGTTTCGCGGCGCGGTCTACGCGGTCGCCTCCGGCGCCGTCGACATCGCGCTCGCGTTGGGGGTGGAGAAGCTCAAGGACACCGGCTACGGCGGGCTGCCGCAGCGCGGCCGCGGCGGGCTGAACAACATGTTCTGGGCCAACATCTCCGCGCCGGGCTCGTTCGCGCAGCTCGCGGCGGCCTACCGCGCCAAGCACCATGTCGATGCCAAGGACCTGAAGCGCGCGATGGCGCATATCTCGGTCAAGAGCCACGACAACGGCGCGCTGAACCCGAAGGCGCATCTGCGCAACAAGATCACGGAGGACGACGTGATGAACGCGCCGATGATCGCCGACCCGCTGGGGCTGTACGACTGCTGCGGCGTCTCCGACGGCGCGGCCTGCGCCATCGTCACCACGCCCGACATCGCGCGCGGCCTGGGCAAGAAGGATCTGGTCGGCGTGAAGGCGATACAGCTCGCGGTGTCCAACGGCCAGGAAGTGCAGTTCGGCGAGTGGGACGGCTCCTATTTCGCCACCACGCGCGTGGCCGCGAAGCGCGCCTACCAGGAAGCCGGCATAGACGATCCGCGCAAGCGCATCTCCATGTTCGACGTGCACGACTGCTTCTCGATCACCGAGCTCGTCACCATGGAGGATCTCGGGATCTCGCAGGAGGGCAAGGCGATAGGCGACGTGCTCGACGGCTTTTACGATGCGTCCGGCAAAATCCCCTGCCAGATCGACGGCGGCCTCAAATGTTTCGGCCATCCGATCGGCGCCTCCGGCCTGCGCATGATTTACGAAATGTACCTGCAGTTGAACGGCCGCGCGGGCGAGCGCCAGCGGCCCGATCCGGTGCTCGGCATGACGCACAACCTCGGCGGCTTCCCCAGCCAGAACGTTTCGGCGATCAGCATCGTCGGCCGCTACGGCGCCTGAGCGCGAATGCGTTCCGCGTGCGGGCCGTCGTCCCGCCGCGGCGTTCTAAGGTCAGCGGGTACTCGATACCGCGGCTGTTCGCCTGCGCTGTGTGCGACAGGTCGATAAATGAAGTGTCTCATAACGGCCAGGAGCGGTGTTCTTAGACCATTCAAAAAAGCGGTCGCTCAGTCTCGATTCACCGTGGGTACTCGCAGCGCAGCGGCGGTATTTCACACCGGCCTGCCGCGGTTGCAAGCGCCCTGGGTGTTGTAACGCACAGACCCGCCTGTCCGCAAAGAGCAATCTTCCAGATGTAGCCTGAACTTTCGGCCGAATCTGGAGCACGAATGGGTACGCAGGCGGTCGAAGGCGCGCGTGTACCTATACTGCGCGACGAATACCTACACCATTGTCTAATGGAGGATGTCCAATGCTTAAGCACGAATTGCGGCAAGACGAGGGGATACTTGCGCTACATCCCGAGGGGCCACTTGAAGCGGCAGACTTCACGACGCTGACGAGCGAGGTCGACGCTTATCTAGAGCGACATGGGACGCTGCGCGGAGTATTGATTCGCACGATATCCTTTCCCGGCTGGAAAGACTTCAGCGCGCTGCTTGCTCACCTAAAGTTCCTCAAAGCACATCTTGAGAAAATCGAGAAGGTTGCGGTCGTTGCGGGCGGCGGCATGGCGAATGTCATGCCGAACATTGCAAACCATTTCGTCCACGCGCAGGTGCAACACTTCGACCTCATACGCGAGGACGCGGCGTGGACCTGGCTCAAACAAGGCGGGAACGCGGAGACGCGCGCCGCCGCGTAAGATTCCGACATGACGATTAACTTGCGGACGCTTGCAATTGCCATGGCGGTTCTGGTGTCTGTGCCCGTGGCTGCGCAGACGCAGACGCCTAAGGGCGGGCAAGCGACAACCACGAATGCGCGAGTCGAGCGCGCCAAAGAGCGCTGTAAGCTGAATCACGGCGTGGATTGCGAAACCGCCCAAGGTCTGAAGGAATGGCTGCTGCTTGACCGCAGCCGCAAGCAGGCAGTCCGCGAAGGCTCACGCCATCTTGTACCGGAGCAACGAAGACCCGCGGCGTTACGGCCCTGATAGGGCGCTCTGCTCTGGCCGGGTGAGTCGCGCACGAACTGTACGGCTGGTTTCCAGCAGCATCCGAGCTCTTTCCAAATAGTCGAAATTGGGCCACAAGCCGACCCTCGCGGTTACATTTGAAATTTTTTCAGACCGATCTTTACTTCCCCCTTAAAGAACGGCTGCGAGTCTGCGGCCCTAGCATCACGTACACAGATCGTCACGATGACTGTCTAGTACCCGGCCGCCAGCTTCGATGCGCTTCTCTGGCTCCAAGCACCAGTCGAGGCTACACTGCGCTCCTGTCCCAAGTATTTCGGGGAAGGTTTCGAAGAGTGGCATTCGATAATTCTCGCCATGATCACGATCATTTTTATCGTTTTCTGCATTGTCTACCTGGGCATGATCCTTGGTGGGCTGCCGTTCCTGCAGCTCGACCGCACTGGCATCGCGCTGTTGGGTGCGATCGCCCTGATTGGCGCCGAAGCCGTGAGCCCGCAGGAGGCGGCGAAATCGATCCATTTGCCAACGCTGATCCTGTTGTTCTCGTTTATGGTGATCTCGGCGCAGATGCGCCTGGGCGGCTTCTATGACTGGGTGACACTTCGACTCGCGGCGCTGCCGCTCCCGCCGCCGCTGCTACTGGCGGCGTTGATCCTGGTCGTCGCGGCGCTTTCGGCGGTATTCAGCAACGACATCGTGTGTTTGGCCGTCGCTCCGGTTCTAATCGACGCCTGCCTCGCGCGTCGTCTCGACCCTGTGCCCTACCTACTCGCGCTTGCGTGCGCCGCCAACGTCGGCTCGGCAGCGACGCTGATCGGCAACCCGCAAAACATGCTGATCGGCGAAACGCTCAAGCTGTCCTTCGGCGGCTATTTTGCGCAGGCACTGGGACCAGTGCTGCTCGGTCTACTGGTGACCTGGGGTCTGATTGCCTGGCAGACCCGCGGCCGCTGGGCTGCGCTGGAAGACGATGCGCCGGATGTTGCTGTGACCGAGCGGCGCGAGGACGCTCAGGTGCCGCTCGATCATTGGCAGACAGCGAAGGGCCTTTCAGTCGCCGCCATACTCCTGGCGGTGTTCCTGTTCCTGCCTGCCTGGCCGCGCGACGTTGCGGCGCTGACCGGGGCGGGGTTGTTGCTCACGAGCCGCAAGCTGCATTCCAACAAGATGCTTGGTCTGGTGGACTGGGAACTGCTGATACTTTTCATCGGGCTATTCGTGGTGAACCACGCCATGCAGAAGACCGGCATCGTCGCCGGAGTCGTTGCCGACTTCGCCGCCGCAGGCGTGAACCTGGAGCAACCTGGGCCGCTGTTCGCCGCCACGCTCGTGCTATCGAACGTCGTCTCCAACGTGCCGGCGGTGATGTTGTTGCTCCCGGTCGCCGCGCACGCGCTCGCCGGCCCGACGCTTGCGCTGGTGAGCACGCTTGCGGGCAACCTCCTGATCGTCGGTAGCATTGCGAATATCATCGTGGTGGACGCCGCGGCGCGGCGCGGCATTCGGATTGACTGGCGGCGCCACGCGCGTGTTGGCGTGCCGGTGGCGATTGCCACGCTCGCGATCTGCGCGGCGTCCCTCTGGTGGCGCCTTTTGCTTGCGGCTTGAGTGCGAGATTGCCTGAGATTCAGCGGATTGTGGCATCCTGGGCGGCGCCAATGAATTCAAAAGCTGAACGTCCGCATTCAGACGGAACGTACGCCGGCTGTGGGTTGGGAGTGAGCATTCGTCTTTTTGGAAAGCGGTCGCTGGCGGGTACCTCAGCAGCCGTCTGCTGTAACCGGCGGTACCCGATCCGCTATCTTGATACACCATATAATGAAGGCGATGCCACGGCAACTCGCTGGAGGCGGACCGCGAGATCGTCTCGCTGATCGATGGCTTGCCCCCCCGCGAACTACTGGCGCATTTGAATATGATCTTCTTTCTCGTCCTTGTATTTGTCGTGGCCGCCATCGTTGGCGGCTTGGCGCTATTCACTGTTCGTACAGTGAGGAAGGTGGAGGCGGCATTGCCGCCGGCCGGCCGCTTCGTCGACGTGCCGGGCGCTCGGCTGCATCTAGTGGAACGGGGCCAGGGCCCGGCCCTGCTACTAGTGCACGGACTGGCTGGCCAGCTGTGCCACTTCACCTATGGCATCGTAGATCAGTTGGCCACGCAGTACCGCGTGGTGGCGGTGGACCGGCCTGGCTCGGGCTATTCGGTACGCTCGCCGGGCACCTCCGCAGGGCTGTGCGCACAGGCGGACATGCTGGCCGCACTGATCGACACGCTTCAGCTCGGCCGCCCGGTGGTGGTGGGGCATTCGCTGGGCGGGGCCCTGGCGCTGGCACTGGCGCAGCGGCACCCGCAGCGCGTGGCCGGCCTGGCGCTAGTGGCGCCGCTTACGCACATGGTGAAAGGCGTTTCCGCGGCCTTCAAGGGCCTGGAGATCACCAAGCCCTGGCTGCGCACGCTTGTGGCCTGGACGCTGGCCGTGCCAGTGAGTATTGCCAAGCGCGACACGCTGCTGGGTATGGTTTTCGGGCCAGAGGCTGTGCCGCGCGACTACGCCACTCGCGGTGGCGGCTTGCTTGCTCTGCGGCCCAGCCATTTCATCGCGGCCTCTACGGACTTGGTAGCGATTCCGGAAGACCTGCCCGGGATAATGCAGCGCTACGGCACGATGCAGCTTCCGGTGAGCATCCTGTATGGCCGCAACGACCGCATCCTCAACCCGCATGACCAGGGTGAGGCGCTGGTCGCCGAGCTGCCCGGCGCGCAACTCGCGCTGGTCGACGGCGGCCATATGCTGCCGATCACGGCGCCGGACCGCACCGCACAATTCATCCGCGAGGCCGCAGCCCGAGCGCTCGCCTGACTAGCGCTTCGAGTCGCCCGGCGGCCGTGCTTACATTGCGCCGCAGTTTCGCGATGGAGATTTGATTGCCGTTGTGCGCGTCAGTAGCGCGCGTTGCCCGGGGTGCGCGGGAACGGAATCACGTCGCGCACGTTGGCGAGGCCGGTGATGTAGGACACGGTGCGCTCGAAGCCCAGGCCGAAGCCGGCGTGGGGCACGCTGCCGTAGCGGCGCAGGTCGCGATACCAGGCGTAATGGTTCTTGTCGAGCTTGGCTTGGTCCATGCGCGCGTCGAGCACCGCGAGGCGCTCTTCGCGCTGGCTGCCGCCGACGATTTCGCCTATGCCGGGCGCGAGCACATCCATCGCGGCAACGGTCTTTTCGTCGTCGTTCAGGCGCATGTAGAACGCCTTGATCTCTTTCGGGTAGTTCATCAGCACCAGCGGGCCGCCCACATGCTTTTCGGCGAGATAGCGCTCGTGCTCCGACTGCAGGTCCATGCCCCAATGCACCGGGAACTCGAACTTGCCTTTCGCTTTCTCGAGGATGGAAATCGCCTCGGTGTAATCCATGCGCACGAAAGCCTTGTCGACGATGCCCTGCAGCTTGGCAATCACGCCTTTCTCGACGCGCTCGTCGAAGAAGGCCATGTCGTCGCCGCGCTCCGCCAGCACCGCCTTGAGCACATACTTGAGCAAGGCCTCGGCCAGGGCCGCGTTGTCGGCCAGGTCGGCGAACGCGATTTCGGGCTCGACCATCCAGAACTCGGCCAGGTGGCGGCTAGTGTTGGAATTCTCGGCGCGGAACGTCGGCCCGAAAGTGTAGACCTTGGACAGCGCCAGGCAGTAGCTCTCGACGTTGAGCTGGCCCGACACGGTGAGGAAAGTCTCCCGGCCGAAAAAGTCCTGTGCGTAGTCCACCTTGCCCTCGGGCGTGCGCGGCAGGTTTGCCAGGTCGAGCGTGGACACGCGGAACAGTTCGCCCGCGCCCTCGGCATCCGCGGATGTGATGATGGGCGTGTTGATCCAGACGAAGCCGTTGTCGTTGAAAAAACGGTGGATGGCCTGGGCCACGGCGTGGCGCACGCGTGTGGTCGCGCCGATGACGTTGGTGCGCGGCCGCAGGTGCGCGACTTCGCGCAGGTACTCCATGGTGTGGGCTTTGGGCTGGATCGGATAGGTGTCGGGATCCTCCACCCAGCCCAGCACGCGGATCGCGCTCGCCTGCATTTCGAAGGGCTGGCCCTTGGCCGGGGAGGGCACGATGCTGCCTGTGGCTTCCACGGCGCAGCCCGCGGTGAGGCGCAGGACCTCGCCGGCGTAGTTGGCGAGGGTGGCGGGCGCCACCACCTGCACCGGATGAAAGCTCGAGCCGTCCGTAAGGTGCACGAAGGAAATTCCCGCTTTCGAATCGCGGCGGGTGCGCACCCAGCCCTTGAGCGTGACCGCGGTGTCCGCCGGCGCGCGGCCGGAGAGTATGGCGAGGCAGGTGCAGTCGGTCATGGTCGATGTCGAAGCCTGAATGACGGGGTCAATGCACGGAGAGAGGCATCAGGGCCGCGGCCGGCGGAACGGATGCGTGCTCGAGAGCCCGCCATCGACCGCGATCGCCTGGCCGTTGACGTAGGACGCCTCGTCGCTCGCGAGAAACGCTGCCAGCGCTGCGATTTCATGCGGCTCGCCATAGCGTCCCAGCGGATTCAACTGGCCCAGGTTGGCGGCGGTGCCGCGCCCTCTGGCGTAGTCGAAAATCGGTTTGGTCATGCCGGTCTCGATCAGGCCGGGGCAGATCGCGTTGACGCGCACGCCGCTGCCGAAAAAAGAATTGGCCGCGGTCTGCACCAGGCTGATCACGCCGGCCTTGCTCGCGCTGTAGGGGTTGCCGCCGGCGTTCGCGCGCAGCCCCGCCACCGATGCGGTGCAGATGATGGAGCCGGATCCCTGCTGCACCAGGTGTGCTCCGGCGTGCTTGAGTGCGAGGAAGGGGCCGATCAAATTGACGCGCAGAATCTCCTGCCAGTGTTCCACCGTCTGCTCGAACAGGGGCACCAGGCCGCCGCTGATGCCGGCGTTGGCGTACACCACGTCCAGGCCGCCGAACTCGGCGATGGCGCGCGCGACATAGGCCTCGACTTCGGCCTCGTTGCCGGTGTCGGCCGCCAGCGCGACTGCCCGGCCGCCGGCGGCGGTGATCTGCGCGGCGGTTTGCTCCACCGCATCGCGCGTTTTGTCCACCGCCAGCACCGCGGCGCCTTCGCGCGCGAACAGGAGCGCGCTGGCGCGCCCGATGCCGCTGCCCGCGCCGGTCACGATCGCGCGCTTGCCGTCCAATCTGCCCATGTCTTGCCTCCGCCCGTCGGTGATGCATGCGCAAACAGCGCGCGCCAGCCGTTATTGTAGACGCTGCCGGCGGCGCGAAGGAACTTCCGGGTCTGGCGGGAAGGCAGTTGCGCTGCCGCTCGGCTAACGCGCGCGCGCATCCGTCCGCGGTCGTTACCCGTTCGCGCTCAGGCGCTCAGGCGCCCAGGGAGCGCGTCGTATCGTCGAACAGTTCGTCGACCTCGAAGCGCCGCGGAATGAGCTTTTGCCGGTAGACGCAGTCTATGGCGACCTCGAGGTTGCGGCGGTTCGCCTCCAGGCCGAAGGGATGCAGGTCGAGTGCGTCCGCCGCGGGCAGCGCCGCGGCGCGCTTGCTTTCGGCGAGCATGCGATAGACCTCGCCCAGCGTATGCGGGTCGGACTGCGACAGCGATTGCTTCGCCACCACCATATGGTTGATCTGCAGCGCGCCGTGCTGGCGTTGCCAGGCCGCCGCAGCCGCTGCGGGATCGGGGATCAGCGGTTTGATGCGCGGATCGGCCGTCATGCCGTCGCCGACGATGGCGGCATCGATCTCGCCGGCGATGAGCATGTCGAGGATGTTCTTTCCTTGCGGCGCCCGCAGCACGTTAGCCGGATCGCGGAACCCCGCGACATGCGCGTCCTCGAAGGTCACCCAATGGATGCGATCGATGTCCAGGCCGTAGTCCTCGGCGAGGATGCCGCGGATCCAGGCGCCGGTGGTGACGGAATAGGAGCGCACGCCGACGCGGCGGCCGGTGAGATCGCCCGGCGCCAGAAGACCGCGCTCGGCGTTGTACACGATCAGCGGATGCTGGAATCGCGCCACCAGGACAGCCGGCAGGAGCACCAGCGGGCTGCCTTGCGCCTTGGCCATCAGAAACGTGACGATCGCCAGTTCCGCGACATCGAATTCGAGTTGGCGCACCACGCGCTTGAAGGCGGAACTCGGCGGCTTCGCGTCGGCGAAGGCGAGACTGACGTGCGGCGAGCGTATCTCGCCTTTGACCAGCGCGGCCGTGACCGGGTAGTGGCCGAACAGCGCGCTGAGCCTGGCGCTCCCGCGAGCGCTCATGCCGCGCCTGCGGTTGGAAACGCTCTGGGTTGGGTGCGCGGGCGCGGCATGGCGGGCGAGGAAAATTCCGGTATCGGCAGAGCCGGGAATTATAGGGGAATCCCCGCCGCCGTGTTACCGTTACGGCTTGAGTTGCTTCGAGGCCGAGCCCATGACGGTGACGATACGCAAGATACAAGAGCGCGACGAGGCGCGCTGGCGCGCGTTGTGGGACGGCTATTGCCGGTTTTATGAACACGATGCGTCCGAAGGCGTTACGCGGCACACTTGGGCGCGCATCATGGATCCGGCCTCGCCGGTGCACGCCATCGTCGCCGAGCGCGCCGGCGAGGGCGTGATCGGCATGGCCAATTACATCATTCACGAGAATACCTGGACGCTCACCCCGGTGTGCTACCTGGAAGATCTGTACGTCGATCCGGGCCAGCGCGCGGCCGGCGTGGGCCGGCAGTTGATCGACTGGCTGGTGGTGCAGATGCAGGCGCAAGGCTGGTCGCGGCTGTACTGGAACACCAAGGAGAACAACTACCGCGCGCGCGGACTGTACGACAAATACACGCCGCACAGCGGCTTCCTGCGCTACGTGATCAACAAGCCGCAGGCCTGATGTTCTCGCGCCGCGGCTATTTCCTGACGATCACTTCGGGGCCGCCGCTGCCCGCCGTGCGCTCGTAGACGCCGTTTCCGGCTTTCTTGTACTTGGTGAGCCCGGAGTTCCTGATTTTGTCGTCCGATACCGAGTAAGTGCCGCCCAGCGCGACAGCGCTGATGCGGCGCTCGCAGGCCTGGCCGCAGGTCGGGCAGGCCGTGAGCTTGGCGTCAGCCATGCGCTGCATCACTTCGAACCGGCCTTGGCAGGTTTCGCAATGGCCCGAGGTGGGCGCGTATTCGTAGATTGGCATCGCAGAATTTTACCGCGGCCGGGTGAGTGCGTGTGTGGCGTGCAGCATCATGACAGTGCCTTGCAGCTCCGAACTACAACGTGGCAGGCAGATCGACGCCGAATTTTTCCGCCCACGGCGCGAGCGCCGGCAGGATGGACGCTTCCAGCGCGACGCCGTCGCGCAACTGCTGTTCCCGGCGCAGCAAGCCGTTCTGCCCGGGCAGGCGCACGCGCTCGAAGCCCGCGCGCGGCGGGTTGTTCACGCAGGCTTGCGTCACCCAATCCATCTGGCGGCGGAATGCGTCGCCGCCGGCGAACGCCTCCGGATCCAGGATTTGCAGGAATACGCTGCCCCCCAGGGGTTCGGGCGGGTCGGCGCGGCCGTGCCCGGCCAGACCTGCGGTCAGCGCTTCCACCAGCAGCGCCAGTCCAAAGCCCTTGTGACCGGCGTCGAGTCCGCCCAGCGGCAGGATCGTTCCCTTGCGCGGCGCCGCCAGGACCGCGGGGTCGTCGCTCGCTTCCCCCGTTTCGTCGATCAGCCAGTGGTGCGGCAGGCGCTTGCCTTCCTTGCGCAGGCGGTTGGTCAGGCCGTTGGTGGTGATCGAGGTCGATACGTCGACCAGCACCGGTCCGTCGCTGCTCGGAAAACCGATGGCGATCGGGCTGGGGGAGAACACCGCGCGCAGTCCGCCGAACGGGGCGACGCTGGCGCCGGCCGGGGCCGAACTCAGCAGCAGCATGACCAGGCCCTGGTCGGTGGCGCGCTTGAGGTAGGCGGCGAGGCAGGCGATGTGGTGGCTGCGGCCTATGGTCACCGTCCCGCTGCCGTAGGTTTTGGCCTTAGTGGTCGCGAGTTCCAGGGCGCGCAGCACCAGCCAGGGCCCGGGCAGGCGTTGGCCGTCCCAGTTGACCACCGCGCCATGATCGGCCAGCGTGATCGGTTCGCCCTTGAGCTGCATATGGCCGGCTTCGATATGCTGCAAATAGGTCGCCAGCAACAGCAGCCCGTGCGTGTCGTGTCCGAGCAGGTCGGCTTCGACCAAGACCTCGGCGACATCGCGAGCGCGATCGTCCGGCATGCCGGCGCTGATTAACAGCGACTGGGCAAAGGCGATCAGCGTGGCGGCGTCATGGCGTGCGTTGGGTGCGGTGTCTGTCGTGGCGGGAGGCATGGTGTCGTTGCTTTGCGGTGGTTGGAGATGAGAGCGGCTGTTGCATCGGTGCCAGCCGATTTTACCGCGTATGCGGCGCGCAGTGTTTCGTTCGCGCCCGGACGCTGGATCGCCGGCTGGTCGGAAAGCCAATATCTGCGCGGGTTTTCAGGCATTTCCCCGATGAAACGCCAGGCCCTTGCGTCGTTCACGGGCCATCCCCCGCAAGCGCTGGCCTGCGCGGGACGGTTGCCACTGCATCGCCGGCCGCTACTGCGCTTTGCGCACAGGGCAGCTTGGCTTTCTGCCGCGCGCGGGCTTTACTAACTTCACGGCGATGGCGTCTAATAGAGTCCGGTCGGACTGGATGCTAGAGGACATCGCCGGTTCGTTCTAAAAAAACTAGACGGAGAGACGCTCAATGAAAAAACTGTTTGCGGTTCTGTATCTGCTCGCCGCGCCGCTGGGCATTTTTGTCGCGCCGTTGGCGCAGGCGCAAACCTGCCCGGTGAAGAACATCAATTACTATCAGGCGTTTCCTGCCGGAGGCGAATCCGACTTGTCGGCGCGCCACCAGCAGATGGTGCTGAAGAAGCGCTGTCCGGCGATCGAAACCATCATTCAGTACAAGCCGGGCGCCGGCGGCGGCCTGATGTGGGCGCAGATGAATCAGCTCGCGGGCGACGGCACCAATATCGTCGGCGTCAACCTGCCGCACATCGTGTTCCAGCCGATGGAAGGGCAGGTGCAGTACAAGACCGAAGACATCACGCCGGTGTTCTGGTTCCACTACACGCCGGATGCGCTGGTGGTGCCCCTGTCCAGCCCGATCAAGAGTTTCGCCGATTTCCTGAAAGCGGCGAAAGCGGATCCGGGCAAGATCTCGCTCGGCGGTTCCGGCCTCAATTCGGCCAACCACGCGGCGCACGAGCGCATGAACGCCGCCTTCGGCGTCAAGACGACTTACATCCCGTTCAAGGGCACGGGCGACATGACCACGGCCGTGCTCGGCGGACACGTGGACGGTGCGATGACCTATAACGCATTTGCGGTCAACAACAAGGGCAAGATGCGCGCGCTGGCCGTGGCGATGGACAAGCGCCATCCGCTGCTGCCGGATACGCCCACCTTCCGCGAACTGGGCGTCGACTGGGTCGATGGCGCCTACCGCGGCATAGGCGTGCCGAAGTCCACGCCTGCGGACGTCAAGAAACGCCTGTCCGATCTCTGGGCGGCGCTCAACAGCGATCCGGAAATGAAGGAGCTCGCGGCGAAGAGCGGCTTCGAGCTGGTCAACGTCGGCATGGAGGACATGGAACCGTTCATGAAGGACAAGATCAAGCTCTACACCGAAGGCGCCAGACGCCTGGGGTTGGGGAAGTAGCCGCACCGCGAGACCGTGATCGGGTATATTCGCCGCTTCGATCCCGACGGTCGCTATAGAGGGCGTGCGCAGATGGAAGCGGTGTACCTGAAATGACGCAGCAACGAGTCGGCGAAAGCTGGTATTTCGGCTGGAACATCGTTGCTGCCGCGTCCCTGGTCAGTCTGCTGGCGGTCGGACTGCGCATGGGGGTGGGCCCTTTGTTCCTGCCGATTGCGCGCGACCTGGGTTTCAGCCGCAGTCTGCTTGCGACCATCATTGCCGTGGGCATGCTGTGCTACGGCATCGGCATGCCGATCGCAGGTCACCTGGTCACGACGCGCGGCACGCGTTGGGTGATGCTCTGCGGCACGGTCATGGTCGATGTGGCGATTCTGTGGACTGTGGTCGCGCGCAGTCCGCTGAGCTTCCTGCTCGCGTTCGGCGTGCTGCTGTCCTTCGGCCTGTCGTTCACGAGCCCGGTCGCGCTTACGCCCGTGGTCAGCCGCTGGTTCACGCGCCGGCGCGGCATGGCGCTGTTTTTCCTCTCGACGGGCTCGATGGCCGGGATCGCGATCGTTACGCCGCTGCTCGCGTACGCGATTCAGGTGGTGGGCTGGCGCAACACCCTGCTCGGATTCGCGGCGGTGTTCACGCTGCTGATGCTGCCCATCGCCTGGTTCGTGATTCGCGACGATCCGCCGCCGCATACGGATCTGCCGGCGTCCTCTGCCCGCCCCGCGGCGCGTACCGACGCGACCCAGGACCTAGTCTGGCGCGAGGCGGTGCGCACCATGCCGTTCTGGAAGGTGGGGATGGGCTTGTTTGCCTGCGGCTACAGCATGAACCTTCTGGGGACGCAGGGTGTGCCTATGCTGGTGGACCACGGCTTCGATACGATGACAGGTTCGTTCGGCATCGGCTTGATCGGGCTTGTCGCGATATTCAGCACGGTCGTGCTGGGCCGCCTGTCCGACATCTGGCCGCGCAAATACATCCTGGTGGCGATCTACCTGATACGCGGGCTCGGTTTTTTCGGCTTGGTCCTGGTCGCCACGCCGGCGCAGCTGTTCACCGTTGCGGCAGTCGGCGGCATGGTATGGGCGGGCAGCGTCGCACTGTCCTCGGCCATACTCGCTGACGTCTATGGTACGCGCATCGTCGGCATCCTCTACGGCTGGACCTATCTGATCCACCAGATAGGCGGCATGATCAGCTCCTGGCTGGGCGGATGGGCCTACGAAAGGTGGGGCACGCACTGGGTGTCGTTCGGCAGCGCAGGCGTGCTGCTGCTTGCCGCCGCCGCGATTTCGCTGCGCCTGCCGGCGAAGGGCTACACGCTTTGCCCCGCGGCCGCCTAGCGGCGCCGGCGCGCGCGGTCCTTACTGCCCGTTCGGGTTGAGTTTTGAAATCCAAACTGCAACAGGCAACTGCCCGGAGAGCCAATATCCATGCGGCTCTTCTGGCAGTTTATCCGGCATCCGGCGCCGCTGGTCTACGCCAGTGTGCGTTTGGGGAGTGAAGCCGCTAGCCGCACACCCCCACCCAGCCGCAGGCGCTGCAAAACTCGCAGCCATCCTTCTTGATCACCGCGTGGTTGCCGCATTCGGGGCAGCGCGAGCCCTTCATCAGGTGCGGCGCGGCGCCTTTGGCCGGCGTTTCCATGATGCCCATGGTCTGCACCGGCAGGCCTTCTTCGTTGAGGATGCCGAGCATGGCGTAGCGGTGCATGATCAGGCGCGCGACGTAGGACACGGTCGAGGGCCAGTTCTGCTGCTTGCGGCTGCCCGGGGTGTAGGCCATGAAATCGCCCAGCGGTTCCGGGAACACCAGGAGTTTCCGCAGCTTCATGCTGATCCAGGCCGGATCCATCACGCGCATGTCCAGCGACAGGATTTTGCACAGGCCGTCCAGGGCGCGCGGGTAGTCGCCCGAGAGCCACATCGAATACGGCCGCGTCAGGCCGTCGGGCAGGGTGATTTCCTTTAAGCCCAGCACGAAGTCGTCGCCGGTGGCGGGGTTCTTCACGTCCACGGTCCAGGACATGGTGCCGTCGGTGCCGGTCTTGGGCTCTTTCAGGCTGAACATGGCGTCGAGCACGGGCCCGGACTTGGCGTCCGACAGCGCGCCCAGTTCCTCGACGCGAAAGCGCACCACCTGCGCCATGGCCGAGACGACGCTGGGCATACGTTTCTTCTCGCCATGCGGCGGGAAGTGCATCTCAAAGGCGTCGTCGCTCACGGTCTTGGCGAGCGTATCCAGCTTGAGCCTGAGCCAGCCCGGGTCGTTGGCGCGCATGTCCATCGACAGGGTCTTGGCGAGGGCGCCGAGGCCGCGCGGCTGCTCGCTGCCGTTGACCCAGACTTCGAACGGGCGCGCCTTGCCGTTCTCCACGTGGCCGACGAACAGACAAAAGTCGCCGTGCGCGTATTCGATCATGTAGCTCCAGGCCGGATTGCCGCCGGCGAGCTTGGGCCGGCCGGGCCAGCGCAGCGAGGCGAGCACCGGCGCGGGCACGTCCTTGATCTGGATGCGCCGGTTGACGTCGCTTGAGACGAAGTCCTGCGGCTGTTTGGCCTGGGGGGTGTCCACCGACAGCACCGAGCCGAGCACGCTGTTGGGGCGGTAGGTCGCCAGTCCCTTCAATCCGGATTTCCAGGCGGCCATGTACAGGCCCTGGAACTCCTCGTAGGGATAATTCTCCGGCACGTTGACCGTCTTGGAGATGCTGGTGTCGACGAAGGGCGCGACCGCCGCCACCATGGCTTCGTGCGCCGCGGCCGAGATTTCCAGGGCGGTGACGAAACAATCGGGCAGGATGTCCTCGCTGCCTTTCGCAGCAGCGGGCAGCACGCCCGCGGCGCGTAAATGGCGGTACAGGCGCCAGGCGTAGTCCTCGACCGGAAACTCCTGCAGCGTGCCGTCGGCCATGCGTTTCTTGCGCGTGTAAGTCCAGGAGAACGGCGGCTCGATGCCGTTCGACGCATTGTCGGCGAAGGCGAGGCTGATGGTGCCGGTGGGGGCGATCGACAACAGGTGGCTGTTCCTCAGGCCCTGCTTGCGGATCAGCGCCTTGATGTCCGCAGGCAATCGCGTCGCGAAGCTGGTGCCCGACAGGTACATGTCGGCATTGAACAGCGGAAAGGATCCGCGCTCGCGCGCGAGGTTGCTCGAGGCGCGGTAGGCGCAGTCGCGCATGGCCTCTGAAATCTTGGCCGCGAGAGCGCGTGCCGATTCGCCGTCGTAGCGCTCGCACAGCATGATCAGCGCGTCGCCCAGGCCGGTGTAGCCCAGACCCACGCGGCGCTTGTTCATCGCCTCCTCGTGCTGCTGCGGCAGCGGCCAGGCGGTGGCGTCGAGCACGTTGTCGAGCATGCGCACCGAGGTTTCGACGACCGCGCCGAAGCGCTCGAAATCGAATGCCGCCTGTTCGGTGAACGGGGCGCTGACGAAATTGGTCAGATTGATCGAGCCCAGGCAGCAGCAGCCGTAAGGCGGCAGCGGCTGCTCGGCGCAGGGATTGGTCGCCTCTATGGTTTCGCAGTAGTTGAGGTTGTTGTCGCGGTTCATGCGGTCGAGGAACAGGATGCCCGGCTCGGCGTGGTCGTAGGTCGAGCGCATGATCTGGTCCCACAGCTCGCGCGCGCGCAGCTTGCGGTAGACCCACAGTCCGTCCTCGCGCTGATAGCCGCCCGCGTCCAGCAGGTCTTTGTGCGGGCGCGCCTTGTGCAGCAGCTCGGTTTCGGTGTCGCTCTCGACCGCCTGCATGAAGGCATCGGTGACGCCCACCGAAATATTGAAATTGGACAGGTCGCCTTTGTCCTTGGCGTGGATGAATTCTTCCACGTCCGGATGGTCGCAGCGCAGCACGCCCATCTGCGCGCCGCGGCGCGAACCGGCCGACTCCACCGTCTCGCAGGAGCGGTCGAACACGCGCATGTAGGACACCGGACCGCTGGCGCGCGAGTGCGTGCCCTTTACTTCGGAACCCTTGGCGCGAATCGAGGAAAAATCGTAGCCGACGCCGCCGCCGCGGCGCATGGTTTCCGCCGCCTGCTGTAGCGCGGTGTAGATGCCGGGTTTATTGTCGACGATCTCGGAGATCGAATCGCCGACCGGCTGCACGAAACAGTTGATCAGCGTTGCCTGCATCTGTATGCCCGCGGCCGACATGATGCGTCCGGCCGGAATGAATCCGGCTTCCATCGCCTGCAGAAAGCGCTTCTCCCATACAGCGCGCTTGTCCTCGACTTCGACCGCGGCGAGTGCGTGCGCAACGCGCGCATACACGTCGCTGATGCTGTTCTCCGTTCCTTTGGCGTACTTCTCGAGCAACACCTCGCGGCTGATTTTTTGATCGGGCAGAGGGGAGGGGGTGACGCTGGAAATCGTGATTTCTTTTTTTGTGATGTCCATTTAATCAATACCTTATAATGTAATCTTGTGGTAATGTGTGACCAGCATACTACAAATTGGGGCGATTTGCAGCCCTGCACAAATTAATTTTTTCTGCTAGGGAAGGGCCCGCAAACGGCCTTTCCTCCAGCCGCCGGGCCGGCGTGCCGGCATGAGGTCATTACCGCGCTGTTTCGGCGGGGATTCCTTGACAATGATCAACTGCCGCCGCGTCTGCGGCAGCATCATGGGTGTAGAGGGTACACGCGATGTTGCCGCCAGGGGCGGGCCGGCGCAAGTCTACAAGATCAGATGGCCACAAAACAGGAAATCATCGGTTCCTTGGGCGAGAAACAGCTGTTGCTGCCGGGTCTGGTGCTGCGCGGACTCGCCGCAAACGACAGGGTCAAGTATTTTTTCACCCTGCTGCAACTGGCGCGCGAACAGTGCGAGCAGCCGGCGCAGAATCCGCCCGACCTGCAGCGCGAACGCGAAGCCAGCGGCGTCACCGAGTCCGGGTTCGACGGCGTGATCGCGGCGAGCCGCGGCCTGCCCGGCGGCCGCTGCCGCATCCCCGGCGCCGCAGCGCTGCTCGCGCGCATCCTCGACTGCCTGCGCGAAATGCTGGCGCCGGTGGAACTGGCGCAGGAACTGGGCATGGAGAGCGGCGCCGACGCCTATCGCAAGCGGCTCGCTGCCGCAGCCAAGCTCGCGCGCGGCGCGCGCAAAGACCTCGCGCCGGCGGCGCTGATTTCCGCCCTCACCTCGGGCGAACGCAAGCGCGGCGACAGCGCCCACCTCCTGGTGATGGATCTGCACAAGGCGCTGAACCGGTTGCAGGGCGAACTGTCGCGCGAAAGCGTGGACGGCGCGCGCGTATACGGCCTGCGCGCCCCGGAAAAAGAGCTGGTGCGCGCCTTCATGCGGGGCCTGAACTCGACCCAGGCGCTCAAGCTCGACCATCCGGGGTTGGGCACCACCGCCACCGTGAGCGGCAAACAGCTGGTGCTGCAGAACGACATCGGCACTACCGACGCGCATGTGCTGGTGGTGCACGTGGAGGCGCTCAGCGCCACCGTCACCTATTCCGACGTGCACCTGGAGCGGCTGCTGTTCTTCCAGGGTCTGTTCGAAAAATTCGCCGTGCAGTGGGAGGAAACCAGGTCGCGCCGCGAGAGCGGACTGAACCAGGGCGGCCTGTACCATCTGTGCATCGGCGTCTACAAGGCGCGCGATCGCGACGACCTCGCGCAATACCTGGCGTTCCTCGGCTCGCGCCTGGTATTCCTGATCGACTGGAACCGCGCGCGCAAGCGTCTGCGCGCGTTCGTCCGCAAGCGCGACGGCATCGCCGTGCTCAAGTGGGCGGCCGAAAACGGCTACGGCCACATGGCCTACCTCAAGGTCGGCGGCGACGTGCTGATCTACGACGCGATGCAGTTCGCGATCAAGGGCGCGCCGCGCTTCGGCGAGGACCTGCGCGACATGCTGGGGCGCGAGCGCGCGCTGGCGTTCCTGAAATTCGTGGTGCGCACCTGTGCCGAAGGCGTGCTCAGCGCCAAACCCGATTCGCTGATCCAGGACGAGGTGCGGGCCGAGCTCGCCAACTACTTCCACAGCGCCGAGCGCGACCTGTTCGATCTTGCCTGCGAGCACGCGGCGCTGCTGGTCGAGCTGGCCTCGGGCGTGCGCGATGGCGTGCTGCAACTGCAGCTCGCCGGCGCCAACGGTGCGCTGGCGCGCATCGCCGCGCGGGCCAAGGACTGGGAATCCGCCGCCGACGGACTGCTGAACCAGGTGCGCGCCGCGGTCGATCATTCCGCGGGCGCGGTATTTTTCAAGGTGCTGCTCGAGGCGGCCGACGACGTGGCCGACAGCCTGGAGGAAGCGGCGTTTCATTTCACCCTGTTTCCGCCGCACACCGCGCCCGGCGATGCCCACGCGCGCCTGCGCGGGCTTGCCGACCTGCTGGTGAGCGGCGCGCAGGAATACCTGAAGGCGCTGACGACCGCGCGCTATGTGCGCCGCGGCGGCGATCGCGACGATATGCGCGATTTCCTCGAGGCCGTGCACCGCATCACCACGGTGGAGCACGAAAGCGACCAGGCGCAGCGCTCGATCAAATCGGCGCTGCTCGCCGCCGAGAGCGATGCGCGCGGCCTGTTCGTCGTGGCCGAAGTCGCGCGCAATCTGGAAGAGGCGGCCGATGCGCTGATGCACAGCGGCCTGGTGCTGCGCGATCATGTAATGGGCACGGTGGCGGCGAGCTAGCATGAGCAAGCGCAAGAGCAAGAGCAAGCACAGGCAACAAGCCGCAGGCAAGGGCGGTGAACGCCGGGTGCATCTGATCGGCGCGGGGGCGGCGCTCGCGGCGGACGCTACGCCAGAGGAAATGGGTTTCAAGGCCTACAACCTCGCGCGCATGGCGACTGTCGGCATGCCGGTGCCGGCCGCGTTCGTGCTGTCCACGGCGTTCTGCCGCGACTATTACGCGAACCAAGGCGCGCTGCCCGAGGGCTTTCGCGATTTGCTGCGCGGCAATCTGCGCGAACTGGAGCGGCTGTCCGGCCTCGCTTTCGGCGGCGAACGCCGGCCGCTGCTGGTGTCGGTGCGCTCGGGTGCGGCGGTGTCCATGCCGGGGATGCTGGAGACGGTGCTCAATATCGGACTGAACGATGCGACCGTATCCGGCCTGGTGCGCATGACCGGCAATCCGCGCCTCGCCTGGGATTCTTACCGCAGGCTGATCCAGTCCTTCGCCGAAGTCGTGCATGGCGCGAAGCCGGCCGCGTTCGAGCAAGCGCGCGCGAAGCAGCTCAAGGCGGCGCGCCTGGCCAGTCCGGGCGAGCTCGATTTCGTCGCCCTGCGCGAGCTGTCCAACGAGTACCTGGAAATCTACCGCGAGCTCACCGGCGAAGCTTTTCCGCAGGCGCCGCTGGACCAGCTGACGGAGGCGGTGGAGGCGGTGTTCCGCTCCTGGTCGGGCAAGAAGGCGCTGGAATATCGCCGCATCCATCGCCTTCGGGGCGTGGCCGGCACCGCCGTCTGCGTGCAGTCCATGGTGTACGGCAACTCGGGCGGCACCTCCGGCTCAGGGGTCGCGTTCACGCGCGACCCGGCGACCGGCGAGAACGCGCTGTACATGGATTTTCTGTTCAATGCCCAGGGCGACGACGTGGTGTCGGGCCGGCATGAACTCGGCAGCAGCGCGCAAATCGGCGCGCTGCTGCCCGAGGTGATGCAGCAGATCGAAGCGCTGCGCAAGCGCCTGGAAGCCGAGTTCGGCGACCTGCAGGAGTTCGAATTCACGGTGCAAAACGGGCAGCTGTTCATGCTGCAAACGCGCAACGGAAAGCGCACGCCGCTCGCGGCGCTGCGCATCGCGGTCGAGATGGTCGCTGAAGGCCTGCTGGAACCGGAGGCGGCGCTGGCGCGGCTGCAGGGCTACAAGCTGCAGGCGATCAAGACCGAATCCATCCGGGCCAAAGACGGACAGGCGCCGCTGGCGCGCGCCATTTCCGCCGGCGTCGGCGTCGCGGTGGGCGAAATCGCGCTTGATTCCGAAACGGTGCGCCGGCGCGCCGCAGCCGGCAAAGCGGTGATCCTGGTGCGCGAAGACACCTCCACCGATGACGTCGTCGGCATCGCCGGAGCCGCCGGCATACTCACCGCGCGCGGCGGGCGCACGGCGCACGCTGCAGTGGTTGCGCGCCAGATGGGCAAGGTGTGCCTGGTCGGTTGCCGCGAACTCGCGATCGACCTCGCCAAGCGCAGCTGCAGCCTGGGCGGCAAGCCGCTGCGCGAGGGTCAGGTGATTTCGCTGGACGGCGGCGCCGGGTCGATCTATGCAGGCGCGGTGGACATCGTGCGCGCGAAACCGGAGCGCGAACTCGCGGCGGTCGCGTCCTGGCGGGCGCAGCCGTCGCTGTCCCGACTGCCGACGCGCAGCCGGCGCAGTGCAGCCGCGAAGCGTGGACCATAGGTGTGCAGCATGGCGATCGATTGCACCTTGGCGGGGCGAAAACCGTTGCCGGCAGGACTTCGGCCACGACCTATAGTTTGGCGGAAAGCCGCGCCAGTTCTGGATTTCCGGCCGATGCGCGATGATTGGCATGGTCATTGCGTAATACTGCTGCAACACTGTCCCGCTAGCGTTTCTCTCGGGCACGATTGGCGGCTGGTCTAACCCATGCATGAAAGTTGTTCCACTTCGTATGTTTCTACTGGAGAAGAAAATGAAAAGAACACTTGCAGTATTGGTCGCTTCCGCATTTCTTGCCAGCAGCGCGCTGGCGCAGGCGCCCGCAGGCAACTCCTCGGGTTCCGGTACGGCAGGCGCGGGTGGTGCCGGCGGTGCCGGCGCAGCCACGGCCGCGGGCATCGGTGGCATCACGGCGGGCATGGTAGCGGCTGCGGTGGCCGTGGCTGCGGTGGCCGTGGCCGCGTCAACATCCAACGACAATAATCAGACCACCACGACCGTCACCACGAAGTAGGAAGCCTACGGTCTGTTGACGCTCATCGCGCTCATGTGCTGAATGTCAACAGACCCTAGCCCCTGACCTTCAACGCAGTCCGTGCCATCCGCGGTCTTCCTGCAGGATCAGGGTACTGCGCACGCGCCTGGTGCTGGCATCGAACAGCACCACGAAGCGCGCGAGGTCGCGGTTGAATTCTCGGAAGCGCCACTCCCAAGCCAGTTCGTCGCGCGCCTTGAAGTAGACGCTGCGGTTCTCGTTGGGCGGGCCGATCAGCCGCAGCACTGCGTCCTGGGTCATGCCGGCGCGTATTGCGGAAAACGTCTGCTCGTTGAGTGCATTCGCGATGCTCTGCAGGCGCCCGTCCGGACCGAGCGTCACCATGAAGGTATCGAGCCCCGCGGGGCCGCGCGGATAGGCGAGCCGCACCGAGCCGTCGGCATCCTGCCAGCGCAGCGCGGGCGCGCCCATCTGCGCCTCGACCTCCTCCAGCCGCGCCTCGCCCGGCTTCAATCCTGAGCCGCTGTAGGACGCGCAGGCGCTGAGCATCAGCGTCGCGATCAATGCGATCCCTAGCTTCATCTGTGCGCCCTCCTCGAGCGCGTCCCACTGGTTGCGTTGTTGCGTGGCCGCGCGGGCCGCGCGCGGGAAAAGCTGCCATTGCACGCCGCAACAACAGCCGGTGCGTCGAACTTATTCCCGCAATCGTGCAAAAAAAGCGCCGGCGGCTACTTCGCGCGGCGGCCGAGGTCAGGTGCGAGAAAATCGGCCAGGGCTTTGTCCGAGAACAGGATGTGAAACGCCAGCCAGACATCGGCGAAGCGAATTTGGGCCGATCTTGACGCGGCAACATGGATGTCGAAGCTGTGCCTGTAGTCCTGTGCCTGGAGGATCAGCATCGCGTGCTCGGCCGCGTGCTGTTCGGCTTTCGGATACCGATGCTGAACCATCAAGCGCTGCTCCAGTTCGAAGTGCGCCCTGGTATGCCCGATGATGTCGTCCAGAATTTTGACGCAAGCTGCATTGGACTCGCCACCCTCGATCGCGTCGCGCAGCCGGTCGAACAGTCCGGCCAGGTGCGCGTGGTCGGCGTCCATCCCGGCGTGCCCGGTTTCCAGCGTTTCGTCCCATGCGTTCCAGTCCATGAGGCATCGCCCCCTCTTTGCGGCCGCCCGGTGCCGGCGGTGGCCGGCCGAACTATTCTACCGGTTTCCCGCGGCTGCGCAGCGCAGCGGCGTCATTGCGCGGCGCATTCGACAAGGGCATACAATGCGAACTCGAATCTCGCGAACGTCTTCGGCATGAACCTCATCACCTGGAACATCCAGTCCTGCCGCGGCTGCGACGGCCGCGTGGACCCCGAGCGCATTGTCGACGTATGCCGCGGCATGGCCGATTTCGACGTGCTCTGCTTTCAGGAAGTGGCGCGCAATTTTCCGGATTTGCCTGCATCCTCCGGTGAAGATCAGTTCGCGCTGCTCGCCGATTTTCTGCCGGGGTTCGCCGCTGTGGAGGGGATAGCGACCGACGTGCTCGGCGACGCGGGCAAGCGGCGCCAGTTCGGCAACCTGATGTTCTCGCGCTACCCGGTGATCCAAACATTCGGGCATCTGCTGCCCTGGCCGGCGGACCCGGCAGTGCCGGGGATGCAGCGCATCGCGCTGGAGGCGGTGATCAAAGCGCCTTTCGGGCCGGTGCGCGTGATCACGACCCATCTGGAATACTATTCTGAAATGCAGCGCCGGCAACAGGTGAACGCCTTGCGCGAACTGCATGCGGAGGCGGCCGCGCATCGCGCCGATCCCAGCCATGTGCGCAAGGAGGGCGGGCCGTTTGCGACCATGCCGCGACCGGCGTCGGCGATACTCACCGCCGACTTCAATTTCCGCGCGGACGACCCGCTGCATGCGCGCATTTGTTTCCCCTATGCCGACGGCACGCCGGCGTATCGCGACGCCTGGCAGGTGCGTCATGGCACGCGCCCGCACGATCACACCCTGGGCGTGCACGACCGCAAGCAGTGGCCGCAGGCGTACGCCTGCGACTTCATTTTTGTCACCGAAGACATCGCCGGCCGTGTCGCGGACGTGACGGTGAACCTGGAAACGGACGCCTCCGATCACCAGCCGGTGCTGTTGCGCCTGAGCGACTGAAGCGTGAGCGACGGGCGCTGGATCGCCTCGCTGTGCCTGGCCCGCGCCGGTTTCGCGCTCATCTTCGTCGCCTATTCGGCGTCGCTGGGATTGCTCAAACAGGACTGGGGCCTCACCTCGGCCCAGGCCGGCCTGATCCAGTCGGCGTGGCACGGCGGCTACCTCGTGTCGCTGTTCGCCATCGGCTTTCTCGCCGACCGCTACGGCGCCAAGCGCACTTTTCTGGCGACCAGCGTGGCGGCCTGCATCAGCGGCCTCGCCTTTGCGCTGTTCGCAGACGGTTTCGTTTCGGCGCTGCTGCTGCACGGCCTGGCCGGACTGTGTTCGGGCGGATCCTACACGCCGGGCATGACCCTGGTCGCCGAGCGTTTTCCCGCGGTGCGGCGCGGCCGCGTGATGGGTTACTACCTTGCGGCGGCATCGCTCGGCTACGCGCTGTCGCTGTGGCTCTCGAGCGTGCTGGTGGTCACCTCGGGCTGGCGCACCGCGCTACTCGCCTGCGCATTCGGTCCGGTAGCCGCCAGCCTGCTTTCCGCCTGGGTGCTGCGCAGCACGCGCAACGTGGTGCATCCGTCCGGTTATGCCAACCCCTTGCGCGCGCTGGCCGAGGTATGGCGCAACAAGCCCGCGATGCTCGCCATCTGGGCCTATGTCTTCCATTCATGGGAACTGCTGGGCATGTGGGCCTGGCTGCCGACCTATCTGGGGGTGGTGCTCGCCTACGGACACGCGGGCGCTCCCGGCATGGCTGGCCTGGGCATCGCGTTTGCCGCGCTCACTTACCTCATCAGCACGGCCGGCAGCGTAGGCGGCGGCGTGCTGTCGGACCGCTGGGGGCGCACCGCGGTGATCTTGCTCATGTCGATGGCGAGCCTGGTCTGCTCCTTCACGTTCGGCTGGCTGATCGCGGCCCCGGCCTGGATCGTGATCGCGGTGGCCATCGCCTACAACCTCACCGCGATCGGCGACTCCTCGATCTATTCCACGGCCCTGACCGAACTCGTGCCCGGGCATTGTCTGGGCGCGGCCTGGGCGCTGCGCTCGGTGCTGGGTTTCGGTTTCGGCGCGATCAGCCCCTGGGTGTTCGGCCTGGTGCTCGACTGGGGGCAGGGCGCGGGCGGCGTGCGTGCGGACGCCGCCTGGGGTTGGGCCTGGACCGCGCTTGGCCTAGGCGCCATGCTGGGTCCGATCGCCACGCTCAGGCTGCGCGCGCTGCGCGCGAGCGCGCAAATGGCGGGCGGAAAGCGCTGACACGTTCGCCTTCCTTTGGTCTCCGGTTCGCGTCTAGGCCAAGCAGAAGGCACGCACCAGAAATGGGTCGTGTCCCGTCCCCGATGATTTTTGATAACAGGCGCTGGCCGGAATTGCCGTATTTTGAATGTTTCTGATTTCCGTCAATCTGCGGCGCTTTTTATTGCTTTAGATTACAGACGCGTTCAAAGCTTTCCTCCTCCTCCTTTGTCTTTGAACGCTTCGGCCCAGCACAAAGTAGTGCTGGGCCGTTTTCTTAGGCGGGTTTGGGCCGATTGGCGCCTATCGCTGCTTCGGGGCGAACCGGCGGCCGAAGCCCCCCGGCGAAGCCAGCCCACGGGGGAAACGACGTTCTCCCGCTCAACGCATTGATCGCTCAGGTTGCGCTTCTCGCTTGCATCGCGCTCTTGAGGCAACGTGCATAGTTGTCGAAGCAGATCGCCCTGACCGTATTGTCGTCGGTGCCAAACTCGCGCAGAAGGTCCGCGACCTTACGCAGGTCCGGCAGCCGCTTCAGCGCGGCGTGGGTTTGCAAGCCGTCCATGTCCGTTCCAAACATCACGTGTTCGGGCCCGAGCTTGCTTACCATGTGCACTATTTCCTTCGCGTAGCCTTCCGCGTCGCGGCCGACGGTGCTGCTATTGGCCCACAGTCCTACTGCGCCACCCCGTCGCGCGATCTTTTTGGCGTAGTCGATATTCAGCAGACGCGACAAATCGCCGGTCTGCCACCATGAATATTGCGTCGCCGTTATGCCGCTATGTGACCAGATCATCGGTACGATCGACGTTTCAAGCGCCCGATCTATGCTCGCGTTTGACGAATGTGCAAGATCGACAAGTATGCCGAGCCGGTTGCACGACTTGATCACCTCGACGCCAAGCTCAGTCAGTCCGCCATGATCTGGCCGTTCAGTTTGCGGGTCGCCCAATGCGTTGCGAATGTAATGCACCAACTCGAGCTGGCGCAGGCCGTCGCCATAGTACTGACCCAGCATTTCGAGGCCATCTTCCACGAATCCGGCGCCTTCCACGGCGATGACGACATGGGGCACCCCCGATCTCGCAGCGTCGATGTCGGCGGCATTCTGCGCGCAATCAAGGCCGATCGCTGCGAGGTCGCTGCGCATCATGTTTAGCCTTTCGCGAACGTAACTTGCCTGCGCACCGCGTGCCGGGACAGATCGCTGGCGTATGCTGTAGTCTCTATTCAACGTCCATCGGCCGTCTCCGACGATGTTCCAGGAAAGCAGCATTACGCCGGCCTCCTCCATCTGCGCCTTCAGCGACGGGCTTAACAATTGCGAAGAAAACATCCCGCTATGCGAGTGCGCATCGGCGATCGGAAAATCCGTGGCTGCGCGCAGAATGCGGGGATGGCCCAACGCCAGCGCGAGCGTGCCCACGGTCTTGACAAAGCGCCGTCTGGATTCGAATTGCGCGGCAGATCGCTTTGTCGCCGAGCGCGATTGCCTAGCGCTATTGGGGAGCATAGATAGGATCTATCGGGTCTGTTGAGCGCCGTCGAGTCGCATGGGATGACACCGCAAGATCAGCTTATTGGCGGCGAAAATCCGCATGTTGACTTTGGTCACACCACCGACTGACAGTGCCGGTCTGCAACCGCCCGTGGCCGGTTTCTGCCCGACGCGTCCTGAGCAAATCGGACCGCTATGCTCAGATCAAATCCGCGATCACTGCCTGCAAAGCAAGGACTGGCGCGGTTCTTCCGGCGATGCGCCGACGGCGCTCTGGGCGTGCGCCGTCATTTCAGGAATGCGACCAGGCTATCGAGCACCGCGTCCGGCTTTTCTCCCATCATGTTGTGCCCGCTGCCCTCGATCAGGACGGTTTGCGCGCCATCGACCGACTTGGCGAAGTCCTGCGCCGCGCGCACCGGGGTCATGGAATCGCGCCGCGCGAGCAGGAACAGGGCGGGACAACGCACTTTGGCTGCGGCCTGCGCGCCGCCGTCATAGGCGTTGCAGGCGGAAAAATCGACGTGCATCACGCCGGGCTTCTGCCGCTGCATCAGGCGCAGGTTCTCGCCTATCACCCAGAACCCGGGTCCCGGATTGTTCGGATATTGCGCATAGGCCAGGTGCGACCAGATGTTGACCATGTCCTGCGCCAGCGGCTCGTCGCTTTTCGTCGCGTCCAGCAGTTCGGCCGATACCTTCATCGGATACGCGGTGGCGAGCAGGGCGATTTTCGCCACCCGCTCGGGACGGCGCGCGGCGCACTCGAGCGCAATCAGCGAGCCCATGCTGTGGCCGACGATCGCGGCTGCGCTCACCCCTGCGGCGTCCTGCACGGCGCCGATCCAGTCGGCCAGTTTCCCTATGCTCGCGAGCGCCGGCCCGGCGCTGCGGCCGTGGCCCGGCAGGTCCACCGCGAGCACGCCGTAGCCGTGGTGCGCCAGATAGCGGCTCTGCAGGATCCACACGCTGTGATCGCACTGGGCGCCGTGGACGAACATCACCGTTGGCAGCTTTGCATCGAACGCTTTTCCGCCGCTATAGGCGTAGGCTTGTTTGCCGTTGATGTCGTAGTGCATCGCCCCCCCCTATTTCTTGGTTTTCTGCGACGCGCGCAGGCCGCCCGCGAGGTCGTCCATCAGGTCGGCGGCATCCTCCAGCCCGATCGAGAGCCGCATCGTGCCCTCGGTGATGCCGGCTGCTTTCAGCGCCGCCTCGTCCATGCGGAAATGGGTGGTGCTCGCGGGGTGGATCACCAGCGATTTCGCGTCGCCGACGTTGGCGAGATGGGAAAATATTTTCAGCGTCTCGACGAAGCGCTGGCCGGCGGCGCGATCGCCGCGGAGGGAAAAGCTGAATACGGCGCCGCAGCCCCGGGGCAGGAGTTTCTTCGCCAGCGCGTAGTCGGGGTGCTCGGGCAGCTCCGGATAGGACACCGACTCGACCGCCGGGTGTTTCGCCAGGAACTCCACCACCTTGCGCGTGTTCTCCACGTGGCGCTGCATTCTGAGCGGCAGGGTCTCCACGCCTTGCAGGATCTGGAACGCCGTCGTCGGACTCATGCAGGCGCCGAAATCGCGCAGCCCCTCGCGCCGCGCGCGCAGCGCGAACGGGGCGACGGTGGACTCCTCCGAGAAATTCATGCCGTGAAAGCCCTCGTAGCCTTCGGTCAATTCCGGGAACTTGCCGGATGCGACCCAGTCGAATGTGCCGCCGTCGACCAGCACGCCGCCGATGGCCACGCCGTGTCCGCCGAGGAACTTGGTCGCGGAATGGAACAAGAGATCGGCGCCGTGATCGAAGGGTTTCAACAGATAGGGTGTGGTGAAAGTCGAATCCACCATCAGCGGCAGGCCGTGCTCGTGCGCGATCGCCGCGACCGCCGGAATGTCGAGCACGTCGAGGCCGGGGTTGCCCAGGGTCTCGGCAAACAGCGCTTTGGTATTGGGCCGGATCGCGGCGCGCCACGCGTCAAGGTCGCGCGGTTTGACGAACGTGGTTTCCACGCCGAAACGCGGCAGCGTGTAATGCAGCAGATTGTGCGAGCCGCCGTAGAGCGCGCCGGAGGCGACGATGTGCGAACCGGCGCCGGCGATGGTCGCGAGCCCCAGGTGCAGCGCCGCCTGGCCGCTGGCGGTGGCGATGGCCGCCACGCCGCCTTCGAGCGCCGCCACCCTCTCCTCCAGTACCGCGTTGGTCGGATTGGAAATGCGCGAATACACGTGGCCGGCGCGCTCCATGTTGAACAGCGCCGCGGCGTGATCCGAATCGCGGAACACGAAGGAGGTGGTGAAATAGATCGGCGTGGCGCGCGCGCCGGTGTGCGGGTCGGGCGTCTGCCCGGCGTGCAGGCTGAGCGTATCGAAACCGAGATACTTGGGTTGGGCCATGGATCCTCCGCTGTGGAAGCCCATTTTATCAGGATGTTCAAGCGCGCCCGATCGCGTATCATCGCGGGTTCCGATGAAAACCCAAGAAAACCCATCGCCGTCGACCGAACTGCTGCTGAAGGTGTTCCTGCCTTTCGCCGGCGGCTACTTTCTTTCCTATCTCTATCGCACGGTCAATGCGATCATCTCGCCCGACCTGGTGCGCGAGTTCGCCCTGGGGCCGGGTGATCTGGGCCTGCTGACCAGTTCCTACTTTCTGACCTTCGCCGTGTTCCAGCTGCCGTTGGGCATACTGCTGGATCGCTACGGCCCGCGCCGCGTGAACGCCGGCCTGTTGATGCTGGCCGGAATCGGCGCCGCCCTGTTCGGGCTCGCCCACAGCGTGGGTGGACTGATCGTCGCGCGCGCGCTCATCGGGCTGGGCGTCTCCGGCTGTCTCATGTCCAGCATGAAGGTGTTCACCCTGTGGTTTCCGCTCAATCGCTTGGCCACCCTCAACGGCTGGCTGCTTTCATTCGGCGGTCTGGGCGCGCTGACCGCGTCCAAGCCGGCGGAAGAGTTGTTGCGCATCACGGACTGGCACAGCCTGTTTCTGCTGCTGGCGGGGCTGACCTTTGCCGCGGCCGGCGCAATCTTCCTGGTCGTGCCCGAGCGCGCCGCGCCGAGCGCACCGCAGAGCCTGCTTGAGTCCCTGCGCAGCCTGCCGGCGATACTGCGCAACGCGAATTTCTGGAAGCTGGGCTCGATGGTCATCGCCGGACAGGGCGTGTTCATGTCGCTGCAGAGCCTGTGGATCGCGCCCTGGCTCAAGGACGTGGCCGGCCTCGGGCGCGCCGAGGTCGGCACGCATTTGCTGATGGCCGCGCTGGGCATGATGGTCGGCGCCGCGCTGTGGGGCGTCGTCGCCGATAGGCTGTCGCGCCGCGGCATCGACACGGTCAAGGTCGTGCTCGTGGGCGTAGGCGCCAATCTGGTGATTCTCGCGCTGTTCGCGTGCGGGGTGACGACCGGCACGCTGTTCTTGTTGTTCGCGCTGACCCTGTTCGGCCAGGTGCAGCCCCTGGTCTACGCGATCCTGTCCAAGGAGTTTCCGCTGGCGCTTTCCGGCCGGGTCATCAGCACGCTCAATTTCCTGGTATTTCTGAGCGCGTTCGCCGTGCAGTGGGGCACCGGACTGATCATCAATCTGTGGCCGGTGCAGGAGGGCCGGTATGCCCAGGCCGGATATGCCACGGCGTTCGGCGCCTGTGTTGTGCTGCTGCTCCTGCCTTACCTGCTGCTGTTGCTGTCGCGCCGGAGCGCGGCATCCCGGCGCTGAGGTCCGGCTTCGAAAGGGGGGTAGTCCCGCGCTTTCGCCGGATGCGCTATTTCGCGCCGGTCTTGGCCGCCTCTTCCTGGGCGAGCATCTCCTGGCGCGCTTTCTTCAACACCTCCGCCGCCGCGCTGTGGCCCATTTTCAACGCCAGCTCCATCGCGCTTTCGCCGTCCTTGGACAGGACGGCCACGTTGGCGCCGTTGCGGATGAACAGTTCGACCATCTGCGCATTGCCGCGCATGGCCGCGTACTGCAGCGGGGTGTAGCCATTGTCGCTGAGCACATTCGGATCGAAGTTCATCGACAGGACTTTCTGCGCGTACACCAGATTGTCCTTCTCGATCGCGTAGAACATCGCCTTGACCCCTTCCGGGCTCTTCTCCCGCGGCTTCGCCTCGAGGCCCGTGGGCAGTATGCTGACGACATAATTGATCAGCGAAATACCGACCATGGCGATCAGGGCGATGATCAGCGGCAGCTTGGAGATGCCCAGCGTGTCCGACCAGCTGTCGGTGACGTTGGCGCCGATCACGAGCAGCGCCACCATGATGAAGAAAGCGAATTTCAGGTAAAGGAACAGCGCGATCACCAGAAGAATGCCTAGGATGGCCGCGATGTAGGCGCGGTTGATGCTCATCTCGTCGGCTATGGCGGGCGGGAGCATGGCGAAGACGGTGGCGATGCTGACCAGACCGACCAGCGCCCATTCCTTGTATTTCCTGGCCTGTAGAAAGTCCATGATTTCTCCGCTGTTCGACTAATCGAATGTTATTGTGGGCATGCGAGCCGCCCTTGGCAAGGGTAGTCTGCCGCGAATAGTATAATCCATCCGTCGAATCAGTAGTTTGCATTCATGCGCGAGGAGAGGCATTGAGCAAGGCGTTCACCAAGGAAGCAGACGGCGCGGACGACGAGGCGTTGCTGCCCGAGCCCGAGCAGCCACAAGGGGTGAAAAATTACATCACCCCGGCCGGTTACGCCCGGATGAAAGCGGAGTTGAAGCAATTGCTCGATGTGGAGCGTCCTGAAGTGGTCGGCATCGTCCACTGGGCGGCCTCTAACGGCGATCGCTCGGAAAACGGCGATTACATCTACGGCAAGAAGCGCCTGCGCGAGATCGACCGGCGCATACGTTTCCTGATCAAGCGCATGGAAATTGCCGAGGTAGTGGATTCCAGGGGGCGGGAGCCCGACCAGGTGTTTTTCGGCGCGACGGTGAGCGTGCGCGACAGCGCCGGCACGGTGCGCAGCCTCGCCATCGTCGGCATGGACGAGGTCGACCCGTCGCGCGGGCGGGTGAGCTGGGTTTCGCCCGTTGCGCGCGCGCTGCTCAAGGCGCATGTGGGCGACAGCGTCAGTCTGCGCACGCCCTCGGGCGTGGAACAACTGGAAGTCGAAGACATCCGCTACGACGACTTGCCTTAAGTTGAAAGCTCAGGAAGCGATCGACGCAGAACCGCTCATCGAACTGCAGTGCTTGAGCTTGCGCGGACGGCGTTCCGTCCGCGCGGATCACCGATCCGTGCGCGGATAAAAATCGCATCCGCACACGATCGGCGATCTTGGATAAAAACCAAACCCAAACCGGTTTTGCTGTTATCAATAACCATGTTTTCGGTACGGATGCGTTTTTGATCCGTACCGAAAACATGGTTGGCGCGCGGAGCGCGCAACGGCAGCTATGTCAATATCGACCGACCTAGCGCGATCGATCGATGTGTAGCGGCAAGACTGGCGCGGCCGGCGTCCCGTCCGCGCGGATCGCGGATTGCGCGCTGACGAAAAGCCTGTCCGCACGCAATCCGCGATCTTGTATAAGAGCAACCCAGAGCATTATTTGTTTCATGAGCGCGACCGTGTTCAACCGCGCTCTAGTTATGTTTCTCCGCGCCGCCGCCGCCGTCCGCAACGCGGCTAAAGTCGCCGGCTTTGACGATGGACAGCTTCTGCGGGTCTAGGTATTTGTTCAGCGCGTCCTGTATCTGCCGCGGCGTCAGCGCGGCGATTTTGGCGTCGAATGCCGCATCCCAGGCAAGGCGGCGCCCGAGGTAGAGATTGCCCGCGAGTTTGGCGACCAGCGACCCGTCCTGGGTGCGGCTTAGCTTGCGCAACGCGAGGTAACCCTTTTTCGCCTCCGCCACTTCGGCAGCGCTGAAACCTTCGCGCAAGCTCTGCTGCAGCACGTCCAGGATTTCCGTTTCGATGCGGGTGCGGTTCTGCGGCGCGTAGATGGCGCTGACGCCGAACTCGCCCACCGCATCCAGCGACCCGGCCGTGACCCAGGAGTGCACGCTGTAGGACAGTCCCTCCTGCTCGCGTATGCGCCGCCACAGGCGCGAATCGGAGGAGCCGCCGAGCAGGTAGTTGCCCAGCGCCAGCGCCGGGTAGTCGGATTGGTCGTCGCGCAGCGGCAGGTTCAGCCCGGCCTGGAACACGGCGTTGGCTTTGTCGGGCGTGGCCAGATTGCGATTGATCGCGGGTACGTCGCGGTAGCTGTCGACGATGCGCTTGAACGGCCGCGGGCTCCTCCAGTCGCCGAACAGTTCCTGCGCGAGTTTGGCGATTTGCGGCGCGTCGAAATCCCCGACCACCGCCAGCTCGCTGTTGCTCGCGCCGTAAAAATCGTCATGGCAGCGCTGCATGTCGGCGATGCTTACCGACTGCAGGCGCTCGATGCGCTCCTCCAGCGTGGGCGTGTACAGCCAGTGCTCGGGCGGGTAGGGGGCGAGGTGGCGCGCGAGCGCGAGCCCGGCGAGCGCATTCGGTTCGCTTTTCATGCTCTCGACGCTGGTCAGGCTGGCGCGCTTGAGCTGTTCGAATTCGCTTTCGGGAAAGGCGGGCTCGCGCAGGACTTCCGCCACCAGGCGCAATACCGCCGGCAGGTTGGGGCGCAGGGTTTCGATCGAAGCGCCGCTGCCGCTGACGCTGACGCTGGCCTTCAGCCGGTCGAACTCGTTGCGCAGCTGCTCGCGCGAGTGCCGCTTCGTGCCGCGCATCAGCATCGCCGATGCGAGTCGGCAGGCCGAACTGCGGCCCATCTTGCTTTGCTCGTCGCCCCAGTGCAGGACGAGCTGCGCCACGACGGTGCCGCCGCGTGTTTTCTTCGGCAGCAAAGCGAGTTGCATGCCACCCGGCAGCTGTTGCACCGTGGTGCGCGCGTCGATATTGGCCGCGGTCGGGTCGAAGGTCTCGCCCGCCGCCACCGCCGCAGCGCCTTTGTAGTCCTTGACCAGCGCCGCGACGTCGGGCGCCGGCGGAATCTCGGCGCGGTCCGGTTGCGACGTGGGGATGAAAACGCCCAGTGTGCGGTTGGCGGCCTTGAGGTAGTGCAGCGCGACCCGCTGCACGTCCTCGCGCTTGGCCTGGCGCAGTCCGTCGCGGTAGACAAAGAACAATCGCCAGTCGCCCATGGCGATGAACTCCGACAGCGCGACCCCGAGTTCCCGCGGATTGTTCAGGGCCATTTCGATGTCGTTCATCAGCTGCGTGCGTGCGCTTTCCATCTCGGCGTCGGTGATCGGGTTGGCGGCTAAGCCCTCCAGCGCGCCGGTGAGTGCGTCGCGCGCCGCCGCCAGCGACATGTCCTTGCGCAGGCTGGCGCCGAAATAGGCGTAGCCGGCCTCGCGCTGCTGCTGGTCTCCGCCGTAGATGGAACTCGCCAGTCCGGTCTCGACCAGCGCGCGGTGCAGGCGTCCGCCGGGGACCTTGGTCAGCGCGGTGACCAGGATGTCGATCGCCGGAAAATCGGCATGCGATCCGGGCGGCAGATGATACAGCGCGCCGGCCAGTTGCACCTCGCCCGCGCGGCGCAGGGTGACGCTGCGCTCCCCGTCCTGGGTGGGTTCTACGGTATAGGTTGGTACGAGCACGCGCGATGGCCGGGGAAGGCTGCCGAAATGGCGCCCGACCCGTTGCAGCGCCGCGGCTTCATCGAATTTTCCGCTGACGAGCAGCACCGCGTTGTCCGGCTGGTAGTACTTGCGGTAGAAGGCCTGCAGGCGCGCGATGGGCACGTTTTCGATGTCGGAGCGCGCGCCGATGATGGCGTGGCCGTAGTTGTGCCACAGGTAGGCGGCGGAGGCCATGCGTTCGCCCAGCACGTTTTGGGGGCTGTTCTCGCCCGATTCGAACTCGTTGCGCACCACCGTCATTTCGCTGTCCAGGTCTTTTCTCGACACCTTGGAATTGACCATGCGGTCTGCTTCCATTTCCAGCGCCCAGTCCAGATTGGCCTCGCTGGCGGCCAGGGTTTCGTAGTAGCTGGTGCGGTCGAACGAGGTCGAGGCGTTAAAGCGCGCGCCGTGGCGCTGAAACTCGTTCTTTTGGTCGGGATGGCGCGGCGTGCCCTTGAACTGCATGTGCTCGAGCAGGTGCGCCATGCCGTATTCGCCGTAGCCTTCGTGGCGCGAACCGACGAGGTAGGTGAGGCTGAGCGTGATCGTGTCCTGCGTGGCATCGGGGAACAGCAGCACTTTGAGGCCGTTCGCAAGCCGGTACTCCGTGATGCCCTCGACCGAAGTGATTTTCTCGATCGCCGCGGCAGACGGCGTACTTGCCGGGGCGGCGTGGGCCGGCGCGAGCAGGAATGCCGGCAGCAGCAGGGCGAGAGCGAGTGAAAACAAACGGCGCAGCATCGGAACCTCGGATAATTGGGACAGCTTTACAAAGACCGGATTTTTGCCGATAGGTTCAAGCCTCGTGTTCAAGGCTAGCGCACCAGGTAGCCGACCAGATGCAGCGCCAGCATGCCCGCCACGATGGTGAGCAGGGTGTTGCGCGTGCGCCAGGCGATTGCGCCGCCGAGGATGCCGGCGAGCAGGCGCGGATTGTCCAGGCCGATATGCAGCGAACCCGCAGTCAGCACCAATTCGGGCACGAGTATGGCCGAGAATACCGCGGCCGGCACGTAGCGCAGCGCGCGCTGCAGCAGCGCCGGCACCGGCCAGCGCGCGAACAGCAGGATGAAGGATGCGCGCGGAATGAAACTGGTCAGCGCCAGTCCCAGGATCAGCAGCAGGAACACGGTCATGGCCGTTTCTCCGGGAGCAGGCTCTCCGCCAGCAGGCCGGCGGTGATACCCGCTGCGACCGCGACGATCAGACCGAGGCGCAGCGGCAGCGGCCAGGCGAGTATGGCCGTGACCCCCGCGGCGACAGCGGCCGCGGCGACGGCGCGGTCGCGGATGGTGGGCGCGACGATCGCGAGGAAGGTGAGCACGATGGAGAATTCCAAATGCCAGGCGCCCGGAATGCGCGCGCCGAGCAGCACGCCGGTCAGCGTGCCGATCTGCCAGGTGGTCCAGATGGCAGCGCAACTGCCCAGGTAGTACCACACCTTGTCCGCCGCCGACAGGGGATGCTCGTAGCCGCGCAGCGACATGGCAAAGCCGTTGTCCGACAGCAGATAGGATAGCAGGGGCCGCCAGCGCGGTCGGGCCGCCGCCAGGTGCGGCGCCATCGACAGGCTGTAGATGGAAAAGCGCAGATTGATCACCAGCGCCGCGAGGATGGCGATCGCAAGCGGCGTTCCGGAGGCAACGAGCTGCAGGGCGGCCAGCTGCGAGCTGCCGGCATAGACCAGGACCGACATCAGCATGGCGAGGTAATTCGGCATGCCGGCCGCGACCATGGCCACGCCGCTGATGGTGCCGAAGGCCAGCACCCCGGGCAGGGCCGGCAGGCAGGCTCGCGCCGCGGCGAGAAATTGGGGGTGGATGCGCAAGGACTGAAACGACCGTAGGTTGCGTGCGGGCGCTATTTTAGACCGCCCCGGGCGCCAGCGCCGGGCCGCCCCTTGAAAATCCTGCTTTGCGCCCATATCTAGGCAGACAATAACCACTGTCTCTGGAGTATCCATGTCTGCCACCGCCACCAAAGAAACCCTGGGCTTTCAGGCCGAAGTCAAGCAGCTGCTGCACCTGATGATCCATTCCTTGTACAGCAACAAGGAGATCTTCTTGCGCGAGCTGATTTCCAACGCCTCCGATGCCGCCGACAAGCTGCGCTTCGAGGCGCTGTCGGACGCCTCGCTCTACGGCACCGACGCGGACCTGAAGATACGCATCAGCTTCGACAAGGCGGCGCGCACGCTGACTGTGTCCGACAACGGCGTGGGCATGTCGCGCGACGAGGTCGTCGCCAACATCGGCACCATCGCCAAGTCGGGCACGCGCGAATTCTTCCAGGCGCTGACCGGCGACCAGGCCAAGGACGCCAACCTGATCGGCCAGTTCGGTGTCGGCTTTTACTCCTCCTTCATCGTCGCCGACCGCGTGACGCTGGTGACGCGGCGCGCGGGCCTCGCTGCGGGCGAGGCGGTGCGCTGGGAATCCGACGGCGGCGGGGAGTACAGCATCGAAGCCGTGGAGAAGCCGGGGCGCGGTACCGAGGTGACCCTGCATCTGCGCGAGGGCGAGGACGAGTTGCTCGACGATTTGCGCCTGCGCGCGCTGATCCGCAAGTATTCCGACCATATCGCGCTGCCGATACGCATGGAGAAAAGCGTATGGGACGAGGAGAACAAGGCGCACAAGCCCAGCGGCGAGGACGAGACCGTCAACCAGGCGAGCGCGCTGTGGGCGCGCCCCAAGGCGGAGATCAGCGACGAGCAGTACCAGGAGTTCTACAAGCACGTGGCGCATGATTTCGAAACGCCGCTGGCCTGGACGCACAACCGGGTCGAGGGCCGGCACGAGTACACGCAGCTGCTGTACCTGCCCTCCCACGCGCCGTTTGATCTGTACGACCGCACGCACCGCCACGGCATCAAGCTCTACGTGCGCCGGGTGTTCATCATGGACGACGCCGAGCAGCTGCTGCCGGCCTATCTGCGCTTCGTGCGCGGGGTGGTCGATTCGAGCGACCTGCCGCTCAACGTGTCGCGCGAGATCCTGCAGCAGAGCAAGGACATCGAAGCGATCCGCTCCGGCAGCACCAAGCGCGTGCTCGCGCTGCTGGAAGACCTGGCGCAGAACCAGAAGGACAAATACGCCGGGTTCTGGAAGGAGTTCGGCCTGGTGCTGAAGGAAGGCGTGGGCGAGGACCATGCGAACAAGGAAAAGATCGCCGCGCTGCTGCGCTTTGCGAGCACCCACAACGACAGCGAGGAGCAGAGCACGTCGTTCGCCGACTATGTGGCGCGCATGAAGCCGGAACAGGAAAAGATCTATTTCGTCACCGCGGACTCGTTCCTTGCGGCGAAGAACAGCCCGCATCTGGAAGTGTTCCGCAAGAAAGGCATCGAGGTGCTGCTGCTGGCCGAGCGGGTGGACGAATGGCTGGTGTCGAATCTGACCGAATTCGAGGGCAAGCCGCTGGTCTCGGTGGCGCGCGGCGATCTGGACCTCGGCAAGCTCGAGGACGAAACGGAGAAAAAAGAGCAGGAAAAGCAGGCCGGCGAATACAAGGACCTGACCGACAAGGTCAAGGGCGCGCTGGGCGAGCAGGTGAAGGAGGTGCGCGTGACGCTGCGGCTCACGTCCTCGCCCGCTTGCCTAGTGTCCGATCAGTACGACATGGGCGGAAATCTGGCGCGCATCCTCAAGGCGGCCGGGCAGAAAGTGCCCGAGTCCAAGCCCATCATGGAAATCAATCCGGGCCATCCCCTGGTGCAGCGGCTGAAATACGAGGAAGCGCAGTTCGCCGACTGGAGCCAGGTGCTGTTCGATCAGGCCCTGCTCGCCGAAGGCGGACAGCTGGAGGATCCGGCCGGTTTCGTCAAGCGCCTGAACGAACTGATGCTCGCGCTGGCCGGCGGCGCCTCCAAGATCTGGACGCCGGGAACTTAATTACGAGTACAGATCAGGATAACGATTAGGGTTGTTTTTGTCCAAGATCGTTGATTGTGTGCGGATACGATTTTCATCCGCGCACAATCAACGATCCGCGCGGACGGGGCGCCGTCCGCGCAAGTGCGGCTGCCGCAGGTCGATGTATGCTCATAAACCGACCAATGGCGACGTAGCGGTCATTGCGCGCTCCGCGCGCCAACCGTGTATTTGGTACGGATGAAAAGCGCATCCGCACCAAATACACGGTTCTGGATAAAAACAATGCCGCTGGAGATCGAGTGGTCGTTCTACAGCTGCTTTAGCATGGTCTCGGCGTCGGATACTTCGAACTTGCCCGGGCCCTCGACGTTCAGCTGCTTGACCGTGCCGTCGTCCACCAGCATCGAAATGCGGTTCATGCGCACACCCATGCCGCGCGCGGTCAGGTCGAGTTCCAGGCCCAGTTTCTTGGTGAACTCGGCGCTGCCATCGGCCATCATGCGTATCTTTCCGGTCGCTTTCTGGTCGCGGCCCCAAGCGCCCATGACGAAGGCGTCGTTGACTGAAATGCACCAGACTTCGTCCACGCCCTTGGCCTTGAGCTTGTCGTAGTTCGCGAGGTAGCTCGGCACGTGCTTGGCCGAGCAGGTCGGGGTGTAGGCGCCGGGCAGGCCGAAAATCGCGATCTTCTTGCCCTTGACCAGATCCGATACCTTGAAGCTGTTCGGGCCCAGCGAGCAGCCGGCGGTCTCGGTTTCTACGAATTCGGTGAGTGTGCCCTCGGGGAGGCGGTCTCCTACTTTGATCATTGCATGCTCCTGTCAGTGGTGGCGGCGTCGGGGGGATTCCCGGTTCGCGCAAGAAACGAATACCTGCCTATGCCGGCCGTGCGGACAACGGCGCCGCGGCAAAGGACGGCAATCCTAACACAATCGGCAGCGCGAATACCCGCGCAGACTTCGGGTGTATCGGGCTGTTTCGGCAGCGCTGAAACCGCTTTCGCAGAGCGTGAACCAAAGCCCAGTTGCCGCTTGCGGCTGGCTGCAATTTGTACCCCGTGCGCATTGCCGCTATAGTGCGTTCCATGCAAGCCGCCACCGAAACCGCCGCCGACCGAAAACTGAGCCTCGCCGAAGTGCTGAACGACCTGGTCGAGGATGGCCTCGTCGGGCGCGCCGAGGCGGACAAGCTGATCGCCGACCGGCGCATGCAGCGCGCGGATCATCACCCGCTCACGGTGATCGCCGACCAGAAATGGAAATCCCTGCTGCCGCCGAACAAGCTGCTGCACCTCGAGGTGCTGACCGAGTGGCTGGCGGCCAAGGTCGGCCTGGGGTATTTTCACATCGATCCGCTGAAAATCAATTTCTCCGCAGTCACGGACATCATGTCCAACGCCTACGCGCAGCGCTTCAAGATCCTGCCGGTGGACGTGAACACCCGGGAGGCGGTGATCGCCACCTGCGAACCCTACATCAAGGAATGGGAGCGCGAGCTCAAGCCCATCCTGCGCCTGGAGATCCGCCGCGTGATCGCCAACCCGCTCGATATCGCGCGCTACCAGGTCGAGTTCTACAATCTGGCGAAGTCGATCAAGGGCGCGGCGGAAAAAGGCGACCAGCGCAGCGGCATCGGCAACTTCGAACAACTGGTGGACATGGGCAATGCCAACCGCCAGTACGACGCCAACGACCAGCATATCGTGCACGTGGTCGACTGGCTGTGGCAGTACGCATTCGACCAGCGCGCGAGCGACATCCACATGGAACCGCGGCGCGACGTCGGGCAGGTGCGCTTTCGCATCGACGGCGTGCTGCATCAGGTGTACCAGATCCCGGCGGCGGTGATGTCCGCCATGACCAGCCGCATCAAGATCCTGGGTCGCATGGACGTGGTGGAAAAGCGCCGACCGCAGGACGGGCGCATCAAGACCCGCACCGTCGACGGCCAGGAAATCGAGCTGCGCCTGTCGACCATGCCCACGGCGTTCGGCGAGAAGCTGGTGATGCGGGTGTTCGATCCGGAGGTGCTGGTCAAGGATTTCACCGAGCTCGGGTTTTCCGAGGAGGACCAGACGCGCTGGAACCAGATGACCGTGGCGCCGCACGGCATCATCCTGGTCACCGGGCCAACCGGCTCGGGCAAGACCACCACGCTGTACTCGACGCTCAAGACCCTCGCGACCGAGGAAGTCAACGTCTGCACCATCGAAGACCCGATCGAAATGGTGGAGCCGGCCTTCAACCAGATGCAGGTGACGCACGGCATCGACTTAGGCTTCGCCGACGGTGTGCGCGCGCTGATGCGCCAGGACCCGGACATCATCATGGTGGGCGAGATCCGCGACCTGGAAACCGCGGACATGGCAATCCAGGCGGCGCTCACCGGGCATCTGGTGCTCTCCACGCTGCACACCAACGATTCGGTCGCCGCGATTACGCGGCTGCTGGATCTGGGGGTGCCCTCGTATCTGCTCAATTCGACCATCCTCGGCGTGATGGCGCAGCGCCTGGTGCGCACCCTGTGCCCGCACTGCAAGCAGAAAATGCCGTACGACGACGCCCGCGCCGAGGACCTGACCTGGGAGGAGTTCGTCGCGCCGTGGAAGGCCAAGCGCCCGGCGCACATCTATCGTTCGGTCGGCTGCCTGGAATGCCGCAACACCGGCTACAAGGGCCGCGTCGGCATCTACGAAATCCTGTTGATGTCGCCGGCGATGAAGCGCCTCATCGACGTCAAGGCCGATCTTGCGAAGATGCGCGAGCTCGCCTACAAGGAAGGCATGAAGCCGCTGCGGATCAGTGCCGCGATGAAGGTCGCGGCGGGACTGACCACCATCGAGGAAGCGATCAAGGTCGCGCCGCCGCCGCAGCGCGACAGCGAATGAGTCTGCTGCGCGGCCTCGTTGCCGGCATGCGCCGCGCCGGCCGGCCTGCGTCGCCCGCATGAAACTATTCTACGGCTGGCGCATGGTTGCCGCGGGCAGCGGCATCCAGTTCATCCAGTCGGCCCTGCTGCACCAGGCATTCGGCGTCTACTTCGCCGTCCTTGCCGACGAACTGGGCTGGAGCAAGACCGCGCTCTCGGGCGCGGCGGTGATGCAGCCGATGGAGTCGGCGGTGCTCGGCCCGGTGCTCGGCTGGGTGGTGGACCGGTTCGGGCCTCAAGGCATGATACGCGCCGGCATCGTCACGTTCGGCATCGGGTTCCTGCTGCTCAGCCAGATCGACACCATCGCGGGCTTCTACGTCGCGTTCATCGTCATCGCCCTGGGCTCCAGCCTGTGCGGCTTTTTTCCGATCAATGTGGCGATCATCTACTGGTTCGAAAAGCGCCGCGCCCGCGCGCTCTCGATGCTCTCGCTCGGCCTCGCATTCGGCGGCATGTGCGTGCCGGCCATCGCCTGGAGCATGCAAACCTACGGCTGGCGCGCGACCGCCTTCGCCTCGGGGCTGGTCGCGATGCTCGTCGGCTGGCCGCTCGCGCGCGTGTTCGTGCACCGCCCGGAAGACTTGGGCGAGACCATCGACGGCCTGCCGCCGGCCGCACTGGACCCGGCGCAGCCCGACGCATCCGCTCAGCGCGGATTCACCGCGCGCCAAGCGCTGCGCACCAGCGCGTTCTGGTTGCTCTCGCTGGGCCACGGCTTTGCGCTGCTCATTGTGTACGCGGTCAACGTGCACGCGATTGCGCACATGAAAGAAGACCTGGGCTACAGCGTCGCCGAGGCGTCTTTAGTCATCACGCTGATGATCGCCGCGCAGATCGGCGGCGTTCTGCTCGGCTGGGTCATCGGCGACCGCTTCGAGAAGCGCATGATCGCCGCTTGTTGCATGCTGATGCACGCGGCCGGGCTGCTGATGCTGACCTACGCCGTGGGGCCGGTCATGCTGGTCGCTTTCGCGGTGCTGCATGGCGGGGCCTGGGGGCTGCGCGGGCCGATGATGCAGGCCATACGCGCGGATTACTTCGGCCGGCGTTCGATCGGCATGATCCTCGGGCTGTCCTCGATGATCATCGTGGTCGGCCAGATCGGCGGGCCGATGGTGGCGGGCGTGCTCGCCGACCTGACGGGCAATTACCGCGCGGGCTTTACCGTGCTGGCGGTCATGGCGGGACTGGGCTCGCTGTTTTTTCTGCTGGCGAAAAAGCCGGGTTAGGTTGCTGCCGCGACGAAGCTGCGGCCGGTCGCTACTTGCTCAGATAGCGCATGGCGCGCTCCAGGCCCTCGATGGTGATCGGATACATGCGCGACTCCATGATCTCGCGGATGACGGAAATCGACTGCCGGTAGGGCCAGAGCTGCTCCGGCTCGGGATTGAGCCAGATGGCTTTCGGATAGGCGTCGAGCATGCGCCGCATCCACACCGCGCCGGCCTCGTCGTTGGCGTATTCGATCGAGCCGCCCGGCTGCAGGATTTCGTACGGGCTCATGGTGGCGTCGCCGACGAAGATCAGTTTGTAGTCGTGCCCGTACTTGTGCATGATGTCCACCGTCGGGGTGCGCTCCGAATGGCGGCGGCGGTTGTCCTTCCAGACATAGTCGTACAGGCAGTTATGGAAGTAGAAATACTCCATGTGCTTGAATTCGGTCTTGGCCGCGGAAAACATCTCCTCGCACAGCTTGATGTGGTCGTCCATCGAGCCGCCGATGTCGAAAAACAGCAGCACCTTGACCTTGTTGTGGCGCTCCGGCCGCATCAGGATGTCGAGCATGCCAGCCTTGCGCGCGGTGGAGGCGATGGTGTTATCGAGGTCGAGCTCTTCCGGCGCGCCGTCGCGGGCGAAGCGGCGCAGGCGCCGCAACGCGATCTTGATGTTGCGCGTGCCGAGCTCCACCTGATCGTCCAGGTTCTGGTATTCGCGCTGATCCCACACTTTCACCGCCGAGCGGTTGCGCGATCCTTCCTGGCCGATGCGCACGCCCTCGGGGTTGTAGCCATAGGCGCCATAAGGCGAGGTGCCGCCGGTGCCGATCCACTTGCTTCCGCCCTGGTGGCGGCCTTTTTGCTCTTCGAGGCGTTTTTTGAGCGTTTCCATGAGCTTTTCCCAGCCGCCCATGGCCTCGATCTTGGCTTTTTCTTCGGGACTCAGATTGAGTTCGGCCTGCTTCCGGAGCCACTCGAGCGGGATGTCGGCTTCCACGCCCATGATGGCTTCGACGCCCTTGAAGTACTCGCCGAAAGCGCGGTCGAACTTGTCGAAATTCGCCTCGTCCTTGACCAGGCAGGTCCGGGAGAAATAGTAGAAGTTGTCGATCGAGGCGTCGACCACGCCCTTTTGCATGCCCTCGATCAGCATGAGGTATTCCTTGGTCGTGACCGGGACCTTGGCCTGCCTTAGCTTGAGGAAGAAATCGATCAGCATGATCGCGTCGGCGGCGCCGCGGCTATCGCGTTACCGGTTGTGGCGCGACATGAAGATCAGCCGCTCGAACAGGTGCACGTCCTGTTCGTTCTTGAGCAGCGCGCCGTGCAGCGGCGGGATGATGGTCTTCTTGTCCTTGCTGCGCAGGGCTTCGGGCGGGATGTCGTCGGCGAGCAGGAGCTTCAGCCAGTCGAGCAGTTCGGAGGTGGAGGGCTTTTTCTTCAGCCCCGGCACCTCGCGCACCTCGAAGAACACCTCCAGCGCCTCGCGCAACAGGTGTTTCTTGATGCCGGGGAAGTGCACGTCGACGATTTTCTCCATCGTCTCCTTGTCCGGGAAGCGGATGTAATGGAAAAAGCAGCGCCGCAGGAAGGCATCGGGCAGCTCTTTTTCGTTATTGGAGGTGATAAATACGATCGGCCGGTGTTTGGCTTTGATCAGTTCGTGCGTCTCGTAGACGTAAAATTCCATGCGGTCGAGTTCGCGCAGCAGGTCGTTCGGAAACTCGATGTCGGCCTTGTCGACTTCGTCGATCAGCAGCACCACGGGCTCGTCGGCGTTGAACGCCTCCCACAGCGTACCTTTGACGATGTAGTTCTTGATGTCGTGCACGCGCGGGTCGCCCAGCTGCGAATCCCGGAGACGGGACACGGCGTCGTATTCGTACAGGCCTTGCTGCGCCTTGGTCGTCGATTTGATGTGCCATTCGAAAATCGGCAGCTTGAGCGCCTTGGCCACTTCCTCCGCCAGCATGGTCTTGCCGGTTCCGGGTTCGCCTTTGATCAGGAGCGGCCGCTGCAGGGTGACCGCGGCATTGACGGCGAGGGTGAGGTCGTCGGTCGAAATGTAGTTGTCGGAACCGTGGAAACGCATGGCAATACCCTGAAATGAAAGAAGCATTATACGACGAGCGGCACCGCCGCGGCTCGGCCCCGGCGGGCCGGCGCATTGCGGCAAACCCGCACTTTACTCGCCGGATGCCTATCGGATAGAATCCACAGCCCTTTGAATCCTGGCGGCAAATAACGCCAGGAGAACCGGTCTTGGCACCCGAACATCCGGTTTGCCGACCGCACATTGAAAGAGAAAACGATGAAAACAATCCTGGGTTTGATGCTGCTCCTCGCGGCCGGGCCGGCGCTGTCGCAGGCGCCGGTGGGCAACGCCGAGGCGGCGACGGGCAAGATTTCGATGTGCATCGGCTGTCACGGCGTTCCCGACTACAAGACGGCCTACCCGCACGTCTACCATGTGCCGATGATCGAGGGGCAGCAGGCGGTCTACATGGTCAACGCCTTGCAGGCCTACAAGTCCGGCGCGCGCAGCCATCCCACGATGCGCGCCATCGCGCGCAGCCTGTCCGAGCAGGACATGGCCGATCTCGCCGCCTATTACTCCAGCCTGAACCAATAAAGGGGCGACCATGAAAGCCACGCTGCTCATCGCTCTTCTGGCCCTTGCCAGCCCGTTCGCGCACGCCGGCAGCGATGCCGCCGCAGGCGCGCAGAAAGCCAAGCCCTGCAGCGCCTGCCACGGCGCCGACTTCAATATGCCGATTTCGGCCGACATTCCGCGGCTGGCCGGCCAGCATCAGGACTACCTCGCGCGCGCGCTCACCGATTACAAATCCGGTGAGCGCAAGAATCCAATCATGGGCGGCCAGGCGGGCGCGCTGTCGGCGCAGGACATTCAGGATCTGGCGGCCTACTTCAGCAGCCTGAACGGCAAGCTGAAAGTCATCCCCCTGCACCGGTTCGTGCAGTAGCGTGCTCTAGCGCCGTTTTAAGCATTCCAGATAAGCCAGCGCGTCCGGCGCGGCGCCGTCGCGCTGCGACCGCCACACGGTTTCGGCAAGACACTCCATGACTTCGTGACAGGCCGCGTGCCGGTCGCCGGATTTCGCGGCGAGGCGCGCGAATTCCGCTTTCAGGCCCGGCGGCTGATCGATGGACAACTGTTCCTCGATCGCGAGGTGCATGGAGAGATGCAGAAACGGATTGGTATCGCCCGCCTCGGGCCGGTACTCCCGCTCCTGATAGCGCTCCGGGTCGTTCAGCACCGGCTGGTATTCCGGATGCAGCAGGATCACGTCGACGGCGACGTGATCCATCCCGGACAGCGGCGCGCGTTCGCGGTGCTTGCGCCAGGCATCGAAGAAGAACTGCCTGACCTGGTCTCGGGTGGGATTGAACATGGCGGCGGTCGCGGTTTTCAGCTCGGTCGCGTCTTGGCCTTGAACTCGCATAGATCCGCGATCGCGCACTGCGGGCAGTCCGGCTTTCTCGCCTTGCACACATAGCGTCCGTGCAGGATCAGCCAGTGGTGGGCGTGCAGGCGGAACTCAGGTGGCACGAATTTGAGCAGTTTCTGCTCGACCTCGAGCGGATTTTTCCCCGGCGCGATGCCGCTGCGGTTGGCGACGCGAAAAATATGCGTGTCCACGGCGATGGTCGGCTCGCCGAAGGCGATGTTCAGCACCACATTGGCGGTCTTGCGCCCGACCCCGGGAAGCTGCTCCAGCGCCGCGCGCTCGCGCGGCACCGAGCCTGCATGCCGCTCGAGCAGCAGTTCGCAGGTGGCGAGGATGTTTTTCGCCTTGGTGCGGTACAGGCCGATGCGCTTTATATGTGCGATCAGGCCGTCGAGGCCGAGAGCCAGCATTTGTCGCGGCGTGCGCGCCACCTGGTACAGGCCGCGTGTCGCCAGGTTCACGCTCTTGTCGGTTGCCTGGGCCGACAGGATCACGGCGATCAGCAGTTCGAACGGCGAGCTGAATTCGAGCTCGCCGCGCGGCTCGGGGTTCGCCGCCTGGAAGCGCTCGAAGATAGTCCGGCGTTTCGCGGGATTCATCGTTTTTTTGCCGCGACGCGGCGCTCGGCTATCGCGGCGATCTGCGCCTGCGGTGGCAGTCCGGTCGTGTTTCCCGGGGCGATGCCCGCCTTCCTCGCCTTGGCGCGTTCCAGCGCGGCGAGGATCACCGCTTTCTTCGCATCCGGTAGCGGCTGCTCCAGCTTTTCCCGCACTTTGCGCGCCAAACGATAGTCGCGTTCGCCGTGTTCGCGCGCCAGGCGCAGCTGGCGGAACGCGAAGCGCGCGCGCGCCGCATCGGCCATGGCCTGCGTCCAGAGGGCTTCGGCTTGCGGCAGCGGCACCAGGTCTATGCAATCGACCGGGCAAGGCGGCAGGCACAGGTCGCAGCCCGTGCACAGTGCTGCGATCACCGTATGCATCAGCTTGGGCGCGCCTACGATGGCGTCCACCGGACAGGCCTGGATGCACAGGGTGCAGCCGATGCAGCGCGCTTCGTCGATCAGCGCGACCGCGCGCCCTCGCTCCGTACCGTTGGCCGGATTGAGCGGCTTCACGTTCCGCCCCAGCAGTGCGGCGAGCCTGGCGATGCCGGCGGCGCCGCCGGGCGGGCACTGATTGATCTCGGCCTCGCCTGCCGCGATGGCCCGGGCATAGGGCAGGCAGCCGCTGTAGCCGCATAGTGTGCATTGGGTCTGCGGCAGCAGGGCGTCGATGCGCTCGGCAAGGGTGCGGCCGGTCATGGTCTGGCGGCAGCGAATTCGCGCAGGATTTCCCCGATCAGTTCCGGTCCGCGATAGATGAAGCCGGTGTAGATCTGCACCAGGCTGGCGCCGGCCGCGAGCTTGGCGCGCGCGTCGGCCGCGCTCATCACGCCGCCGACGCCGATGATGGGCAGGCCGCCGTCGAGCAGCCGCGCGAGTTTGCGGATCAGCTCGGTCGAGGCGTCGCGCAGCGGCGCGCCGGACAGTCCGCCTTGTTCCTCGGCGTGCCGCAGGCCCGCGGCGCCCGCGCGCGACAGCGTGGTGTTGGTGGCGATGACCCCATCCAGCTTGTGTCGCAGCAGGCATTTCGCGATGGCCTCGAGTTCGGCATCGGCGAGGTCGGGCGCGATCTTGAGCACCAGGGGCACGTAGCGTCCGTGCAGGTCGGCGAGGCGCTTCTGCTCGGTTTTCAACTTGCCCGCGAGGGCGCCCAATTCGTCCGCGCCCTGCAACTGGCGCAGGTCTTTGGTATTGGGCGAGGACACGTTGACCGTGACATAACTCGCGTGCGCATACACCTTCGCCAGACACAGCTCGTAGTCGTCGGCAGCGCGCGCTATCGGCGTGTCGAAATTCTTGCCGATGTTGATCCCTAGTACGCCGCGAAAACGCGCGCGCGCCACGTTGGCGAGCAGCTGCGCCACGCCGTGATTGTTGAAGCCCATGCGGTTGATCAGCGCCTGGGCCTCGGGCAGGCGGAACAGGCGCGGTTTCGGATTGCCCGGCTGCGGTCGCGGCGTGACCGTGCCGATTTCAATGAAGCCGAAGCCCAGCGCGGCCAGCGCGTCGATATACTGGCCGTTCTTGTCCAGTCCCGCAGCCAGGCCGAGCGCGTTCGGAAATTCCAGTCCCATGAGTTTGACGCGCGGCGCCGGCGCCGTCTCGGCGAGCATCGAGGCCATGCCGCCGCGCTCGACCAGTTTGAGCGAGGCGAGGGCGAGGTCGTGCGCGGTTTCGGGATCCAGCGCGAAGAGTAGGGGGCGTGCCAGCGAATACAGCATGTCGCAATTTTACAGCGAGTCGAGGATGGCCAGCGGAAACTTGACCGGCCGCAGCCGGCGACAACGCCGCGAGCGGCGCTAGTCGAGTTCCTCGTCGCCGAGCGGGCGCCACTCGCCTGCGATCAGGCCCTCGATAGGCTGAAACTTGGCTTTGTAGGCCATTTTGCGGCTGTTCCTGATCCAGTAACCGAGATACAGGTAGGGCAGTCCCAGGCTGCGGCACTGCTCGATCTGCCACAGGATGTTGTAAGTGCCGAAGCTGGCGGCGGCGATGTCCGGCTCGAAGTAGGTATAGACCGACGATACCCCGTCGCCGAGGATGTCGATGATGGACACCATCATCAGCTTGCCCGCGTCGCGAAATTCGATCAGTCGGGTGTTGACCCGGCTTTGCAGGAGGAAGTGCGAATACTGGTCGCGGCTGTCCTGGTCCATGCCGCCGCCCGAATGGCGGTAGGCCTGGTAGCGCAGGTAAAGCGCGTAATGCTCGTTGCGAAAGCGCAGGCTTTGCGCCGCGGAATCCAGCACGGCATGCCGCTTCCACGCGCGGCGTTGGGCGCGCGTGGCCTCGAACTGCGCTACCGGGATGCGCACCGGTACACAGGCGCGGCAGGCATCGCAATACGGGCGGTAGGTGAAAATGCCGCTGCGGCGAAACCCGGCCCGCACCAGCCCGCCGTAGACCTCGTTGGAGATCAGGTGGCTGGGCGTGGCGACTTGCGAGCGCGCCAGCTTCTCCGGCAGATAGCTGCAGGGATAGGGCGCGGTCACGTAGAACTGCAGGACCGCATGCGGCAGATCGTTAAGCAGCGACATCAGTATCGGCTTCCGGGGCGTTCCATTTCATCGGTGTCGTCGGGTAGTTTACCAATTCCTGCAGTTGCAGTGAAAACGCCTCGCGCGGGATGGCGCGCGCCCCCAGGCTGGCGAGGTGAGCGGTGTGCATCTGGCAATCTATCATGCCGTATCCCCGGCGCGCCAGGCGCTGCACCAGGTGCACCAGCGCCAGTTTGGACGCGTCGCGCGCCCGGGTGAACATGGATTCGCCGTAGAACATGCGGCCTAAGGCGACGCCGTACAGGCCGCCCGCGAGTTCCCCGTCTATCCAGGTCTCGGCGGAGTGCGCATAGCCCAGTTCGTGCAGGCGGAGATAGGCCGCGCGCATCGCGTCGGTGATCCAGGTGCCGGATGCGCCCGAGCCCTGCGCGTCATGGTCCGCGCCCCGGGTGGCGCAACCGTGCAGCACCGCCTCGAACGCGCTGTCGAAACGAATCTCGTATCCTCGGTTGCGCAGGGTCTTGGCGAGCGAGCGCGAGATCTTCAACTCGGCCGGGAACATCACCATGCGCGGGTCGGGGCTCCACCACAGGATAGGTTCGTCCTGCGCATACCAGGGAAATATGCCCTGGCGGTAGGCGGCGAGCAGGCGCTCGGGGGAAAGATCTGCGCCCGCGGCAAGCAGGCCGTTGGGATGCTTCAGAGCGCTGGCCAGCGGCGGAAAAGGGGCGTCGCCTTCGAGCCATGGAATCATGGCTCGAGCGCATTGACGGGCCGGCCGGCAAACGGGCGCGTTCGCGTAAGCTGGGGGCGTGCGCCGTCTATGCCGGTGTTTGACATGCGGCACGCTAGCACAAGGTGCTTGGCGGCGTCCATGATCCGGTGCGATACAAACCGCGCGAAAGACTTCATAATGCGCGGGTTATTTTTTGGCGCGCGGCCTTTGCCGCGCTCCGGTCGGCTCGATAGCCCAGCGCAAGGGAGGGGTATGGAAAACCTGAAATCAGGCGGTGACGTATTGTTCATTCTGCTCGGCGGGATCATGGTGCTCGCGATGCACTCGGGCTTCGCGTTTCTCGAGCTGGGCACCGTGCGCTGGAAGAACCAGGTCAATGCGCTGGTGAAAATCCTGTCTGATTTTTCCGTGTCGACCATCGCCTATTTTTTCATCGGTTACGGCATCGCCTACGGCGTGGGCTTTCTCAACGGCGCGGAGCATCTGGCGCAGAAGAACGGCTACGAGCTGGTGAAGTTCTTTTTCCTGCTGACCTTTGCCGGGGCCGTCCCGGCCATCGTGTCCGGCGGCATCGCCGAGCGCGCCCGTTTCTACCCGCAACTCGCGGCCACGTTTCTGCTGGTGGGATTCGTCTACCCGTTTTTCGAGGGCATCGCCTGGAACCACCACTATGGCGTACAGGCCTGGATCAAAGCGGCGTTCGGCGAAGAGTTCCACGATTTCGCCGGCTCGGTCGTGGTGCACGCGGTCGGCGGCTGGATCGGCCTGGTCGCGGTGCTGTTTCTGGGCGCGCGCAGCGGCCGCTACAGCAAGGACGGCAAGGGCATGACCGCGCATCCGCCCTCCAGCATTCCTTTCCTCGCGTTGGGCGCCTGGATCCTGTCGGTGGGCTGGTTCGGCTTCAACGTCATGTCGGCGCAGACGCTGGACAAGGTGAGCGGCCTGGTGGCGATCAATTCGCTCATGGCGATGGCCGGCGGCACGCTGGCGGCGCTGGTCGCCGGGCGCAACGACCCGGGCTTCGTGCACAACGGCCCGCTCGCCGGACTGGTTGCGGTATGCGCCGGGTCCGATGTGATGCATCCGGTCGGCTCGCTCGTGGTGGGGGCGGTGGCCGGCTTCATCTTCGTCAACCTGTTCACGCTGACGCAGAACCGCTGGAAAATCGACGACGTGCTGGGCGTGTGGCCGCTACACGGACTGTGCGGGGCCTGGGGCGGTATCGCCGCGGGGATTTTCGGCCTCAAGGCGCTGGGCGGCATGGGCGGGGTGACGTTCATGTCGCAGCTCACGGGCACTGCGCTGGGCATCGCGGTCGCGCTGGCCGGCGGTGCCCTGGTCTATGGCGCGCTCAAAGTCACGGTGGGCCTGCGCCTGGACGCGGAAGAGGAATTCAACGGCGCCGATCTGTCTATCCACAAGATCAACGCGACGCCGGAAATTTGACGCGCGGTTCGCCCGGGCGGGGTCACTTCATCGGCAAAATGGCGCCGGAGTGGCAGCCGTAGCGTCCCTGTTTGCGGTCTGCATAGTAGTGCCTGAGCGTGGTCGAGATGGTGCGAAAGGCGATCTCTTTCCACGGAATCTCGGCCTCCTCGAACAGCGCTACCTCCAGGCTCTCCACGCCTGGGGAGAACTGCAGATCCAGCAGCCGCGCGCGGTAGAAAATGTGTACCTGATTGACCTGCGGCACCGATAGCATGGTGTACAGATCGCCAATTTCGACGCGAGCATTGGCTTCCTCCAGCGTTTCGCGCTGCGCCGCCTCGGCGGTGGTTTCGGCGTTTTCCATGAAGCCCGCGGGCGGGGTCCAGTAACCGCGGCGCGGCTCAATGGCACGCTTGCACAGCAGGATTTTGCTCTCCCACTCCGGGATGCAGCCGACCACCATCTTGGGATTGGAGTAGTGAATGGTGTCGCAGGCATCGCATACGTGGCGCGGGAAACTGTCTCCGGCCGGTACCTTGAAGCTCACGCTGGCGCCGCAATCTGGGCAGAATTTCATCGGGGAGTAGAGTCGGGAAGCAGAAATATGCGCGCTATGATACCAGTCGCCGGTCCGAGCCGGCATCCGGTTCTCTCGCCTCGGCGATCTGCGGGTGACGGTTTCCAAGGCTTTCCCAGGCAGCGCAAGCCTTGCGCGCGCGTCCGAACAGATGCGCCACAGGCATTGCGCGCATAGCGTGGCCTCCTGGCCGCTAAGACTAAGACCGGTTCTGGCGACCAATCGCGCGCGTTTGATCTGACTTACCTGCCCCGGCGGTGCCTAAAGTCAGTTTTCTTCTCCGCCGTCGATTCACGCCGACCGTACTGCTTCCCTCTGCGCGCTTCGTGAAAGCGGGTTTAGAGGCGCCAGGACGCGATCGATTTTCGATCTGTAAAACTTTGTCAAATACGCGCTGCATGGTCTTGTAAGTACAGCGGAATACTGTAGATTACGAGCTGTGTATTGGAGTGCAGCACAAGGATGAGATTGATTGCTTTCTGATGAGCGTTGGCGCCACGCGGAAAAAGGCGGCTTTCTACCTTGCACCCCACTATCTAGTCCGCCCTTATACCCCCCCCATGGACGTAGTCAAAATCGATGAACATGGCCTCTAGCAGGGAGCTGCAACAGCCAGCTTTTACGCCCATACGCGGAGAGCCGACGCCGCCTGACGTGGTGCGTTACCTGCGCACGCTCAATCGGTACAAGTGGGGCATACTCATGGTGGTGATCGCCGTCGGCATGCTCGCGGCAATTTATGCTTCCAGCCTGCGGCCCATCTATCGCGCGACAGCGACCGTGATGCTGGAAATGGGCAAGCCGAAAGTGGTCTCCCCGCAGGAGTTGTTCGAGGCCTACAACGGCACGACGCGCGACTATTTCCTGACGCAGTTCGAAATCATCAAGTCGCGCGAACTCGCCGAACGGTTGGTGCGCACGATGCAGCTCACCAAGAATCCTGAGTACGACCCGACGCAGCAGGCCAAATCCTGGTATGCGGACTGGGTGCCGGCACAATTTCTCCCTAGCGCCGCCCCCGTCAAGGCGCCGCCCAACCAGGAGGATCTCCAGGAAAGCGTGGTGGCTCAGGTGATGGGCCAAATCAGCCTGCAGCCGGTGAAGAACACCCAGTTGGTGAAGCTGAGCTTCGATTCGCACGATCCGGTGCTCGCAGAGCGGGTGCCGAATACGCTGGCGATAATTTACATCGTAGCGGATCTCGAGGCGCGCGGAGAGACGACGCGGCGTTCGATGTCCTTTCTCAAGGACCAGGCCGAGGATCTGAAAGCCAAGTTGAACGAATCCGAGCGCGCGCTGCAGGCTTTCCGCGAGCAGGAAAAGATCGTGGTGGAGAAGGGAGTTTCGGTTTCCGGGGCAATCCGGCAGTTGGAGGAGTTGCAGACCTCGCTGGACGATGCGCGCAGGAAGCGGCTGGACGCCGAGGCCCTTTACAATCAGGTGAATATCGCCAGGCAGGGGTCGGGTGCTGCGTTGGAGTCCTTGTCCGTGGTGCAGAGAAATCCGGTCATGGCGCGCTTCAAGGAAGCCGAGGCCGAGGCCGAAAGAAGGGTGAGCGAAGCGTCCAAGCGTTACGGGCCCGAGCACCCGAAAATGGTCGCTGCCCAGTCCGACCTCAAGGCGGTGCGCGATAACGTGCGGCGCCAGGTCGGCACGGTGGTCGATGCCGTAGTGAAGGACTACGAAGTCGCCAAGGCGAACGAGGCTTCGCTGGAGCGTGCGCTGGCCCGGGCGAAAGCCGAGAGTCAGGAGTATAACCGCAAAGAATTCACGCTCGCGAGGCTGGAGCGCGAGGTGGCGTCCAATCGCCAGCTGTACGACCTGTTCACGCAGCGCGCCAAGGAGACCAACACCGGCGACGTGCCCTCGGCGATCGCGCGCGTGATCGATCCGGCGATCCAGCCCAAGGCGCCCTATGGACCCAACAAGCGCAATATCGTCGGCATCGCGATGCTGGTGGCGCTGGCAATCGCGGTGGCGATCGCGCTTCTGCTGGAGCAACTCGACATTACGGTGAAGACCAGCCACGAGGTCGAGTCCAAGCTCGAAGTCAAGGCGGTCGGGGTGTTGCCGCGCATGCAGGTGAGACTGGGCGTTCCGATCGCGCGTCTGTTCATGGAGGAAAACCAGGGCCAGTTCGCCGAGGGCATACGCAGCATACGCAGCGACTTGCTGCTTTCGGGGATAGATTCGGCGCAAAAAGTCGTGCTGCTGACCTCTTCGCTTCCAGAGGAAGGCAAGACCACCGTCGCCTGCAATCTGGCGTTCGCTTTTTCTCAGATCAAGAAGACCCTGCTCGTGGAAGGGGACATGCGGCGGCCGAAAATCGCGCACGTACTCGGCGGAGATTCGCACCGTGCGGGCCTGTCCGAACTCGTGGCCGGCACGGCTCCGCTCGACGAGTGCGTCTATCCGGCGGAAAATTCGAATCTGTGGGTGCTGCAGTCGGGACGGGTGCCGCTCAATCCGCTCGAGCTGATTTCGTCGCACCGTTTCGCTGAGGTGATGCAGACGCTGAAGCAGGCGTTCGACGTGGTCGTGATCGACAGTCCGCCGCTCCAGCTGGTCAGCGATGCGCTGGTGCTGTCGCAGTACGCCTCATCGGTGTTGTATGTGGTGAAGGCAGACAGCACGCCGTATCCGATGGCGCGCCATGGCCTGGAGCAGATGAAACGCGTGAGCGAACCGGCGCTGGTCGGGCTGGGCGCGGTGCTGAACCAGCTCGATGTCGACCGGGCGAACAAATACTACGGCGAGTACCGGGGCTACGGCGGCCGCTACTACCGTCGCTACGGCTATACGACCGAGGACGCGGCGCAGATGCAAGCGACGGTTCCTCCGCCGGTTGGCAGCAAGTCGGCGTGAACGTCGGGTGTCCCGTTGCAGAATGGGGCACTAGCGTATAGTAATAACATTCGCGTTGATCCCGCGGCCTGAATGGCGGGAGCAGGAACTCTCCCAAAAGGGCCAAGCATGTTTTGAGCCCTTACCGCCTAGCCAGGGCTGAGCATCGAAATGAGTCAGACCAAGCAGCAGGAGCAGGGAGCCGCCCCGGCCAAGCCGAAGGCGCGCAAGGACTGGGAGGTGTTCTGGCGCATTGTTGCCGGACTCATGCTCCTTGTCATTGCCTGGGTGGCTTGGGTGCTGTATCAAATCACCCCCCGATCGGTGGTGACCCCGATGGCCTACGCCGGCCGGATCAAACCCATAGACATGCAAGGTCCCGCGCGGGACGCAGCGCCGGCGCCGGCAGGAGTCACGCCTTTGGCACCGGTGTCCGAGCCGACAGCCGCCGACCGGGCAATGGCTTTGGCGCAGGAGGCGGCGCGATCCGGCGCACATCAGGCCTCGGCGGATATTCAGGCGGCGGCGATGGACGCCGGGCCGGTCAAGCCGGAACTGGTCCAAGGGGAGGGGCTGAGGATGGCGACCGAAATCTCCATCCCGCCTCCGGGCAAACCAGGGATTCCAATAACGCAGGAGAGGAAACCCGAAGGCGCGGCCGGAAACAGCCGGCCTTAGCTCGATTACGCCCGCGCGGCAGCAGGCGACACTTCCGCAACTTCGAACCCCGGGAATCATTTTGCTTCCACGCATTCCGGCGCGCATCAGTCTGGTACTTGCCGGCTCGATGTTCCTGCTGCCGTTCCTGAATCCTTACCACTTCTATCCGCTGACCAATTTCTACACCGAGTGGCTGGCATTCGCGCTCGGCCTGGCCGCGCTGGCGCCGCTGTCGGCGAGGCGCTTCTGGGACGAGGTGGAAATCCCGGTGCTTACGTTGTGGCTGCTTGCGTTTGCGGCGCTGCTGTTGCTACAACTTGTCTGGCTCGACATCGCCTATTCGGAAATCTCGCTGCTGGGCGCGCTCTACGTGGTCTGGGCGGCATTGCTGATCTGGCTGGGAAGGGTGCTGGCAAAGTCCTGCGGAACGGAACGGTTGGCCATCTGGCTGGCCGCGATGCTGCTCCTGGGCGGATTGCTGAACGCAGCCGCCGCGGTGCTGCAGTTCTACAATATCGACTTTGCGTTTGGCTCCATGGTCGCCAACCTGGCTGCGAATCAAAACCGGGCCTACGGCGATCTTGGCCAAAGCAATCATTTTGCCAATTACGTGACCCTCGCGTTGATATCCGCGCTCTACCTGCGGATCAAGGGTCGGCTGAACTGGCCGACCATTGCGGCCTGTGCTGGCGCTTTGCTCTACGCTTTGTCGCTGTCCGGCTCGCGCGCACCCTGGCTTTATTTGCTCTCGGCGCTTGCGCTTAGCCTCTGGTTTCGAGCCAAATCCGACATACCACGGCTGCGCCGCGCCGCCCTGGTGATGGCCTTGTTATTGCCTTCGTTCGCGCTGGTGCAATTTGCGATGTCCCATTACGGTCTGGTGGATCGACCGGCTCTTCCCGCCTACGCGCCGGTCACGTCGATCGATCGTTTCATGGAGGAATTGACGCGCGGCAGCTCGTCTTCGCAGACGGGTGCGCAAGAGCGCATATACATGTGGCGCCAGGCTCTGCTGATGTGGTCCAGGGCGCCGCTGCTAGGGGTGGGTTTCGGCCAGTATGCCGGCGTGTTTTTCGAGCAGGCTGCCGAGTTGGCGCGCTATCACATAAGCGGATATGGCAGCAATGCGCACAATGCCCTCCTGGAGTTATTGGCCGAAACCGGCCTGGTCGGCGCGGGCTTGATCGGTGCCGGGCTGCTTGGATGGCTGCTCGGTTTGCGCCGGCGCCTGGCAGTAACCGCCGAAAGCTGGTGGATGTTGTGCCTGCTCGCGGTGCTGTTCGTGCACAGCATGATCGAGTATCCCTTGTGGTACGCCCACTTCCTCGGCGTCGCCGCGATCCTGCTAGGCATGGGCAGCCAGCGCAGTCTGCGCCTGCATCTGACTGCCTTGTCGCGCTTTGCTTTTCCGGTGGTGGTGATGGCAGGTTGTCTCGCACTGGGTAGCGTGCTGCACGCCTACCGCGACCTGGAAGGTCTGTTGTATCCGCGCGTGTTGCCGAAGAACCAGGAGGAGTTGGTAGGGCGAAACGAGGCTTTACTGGAACTGCATCGGGATACCTTGCTCGCGCCCTATGTCGAACTGAGCTACGCCGGCATTATTGTAGCCGACCGCAATAATCTTCAGGACAAGCTGGCATTGAATGGGCGTGCGCTGCGTCTGCGGCCGATACCGGAGTTGGCCTACCGCGAGGTGCTGCTGTTGGGGCTCGACGGCGAGCAGGACGCCGCACTGCTGCAACTCGACCGGGCGGTGGTGGTGTATCCCAAATCGTTGAAGGCGTTTGTGCCGCAAGTGGAAAAAGCCGCGCGGCAGGAGCCGGACGCGCTGGGAGAAATCGCCAAGAAAGCCCGGGATAAGCTAAAGCAGGTTGACAGAAACGTGAGGTAAGTTCAGGATTTGTCTATAAAAGGCCGTTTGATGCGAGCGTATAGTCCAATACTGGTCGGCACCGGGGGCGTGAACAATTGGGTTCCCGTGCATGGGTTTTCCCCTTTAGGTCCTTCTGTGGCGGTATTGGAACGTCCAAAACGGCACCTGAATTTTTGGTGTATCAGGAACGCTATCCCCGCAACTTGTAATGAACTCGAAGATTCTGCTTCCGGCGTGCCCGGATTAGGATGGAACCATGGCCAGGCCTGAGAAAGTTCGCATCGGAAACCTGCTGGTCCAGGAAAAGCTGATTTCGCAGGAACAGCTGGGCCTGGCCCTGGAGCAGCAAAAGCGCAGCGGCCGCAAGCTCGGTCGGGTGCTGATCGAAAACGGCTTTGTCACCGAGGACGACATTTCCGAGGCGCTGGCCACGCAACTCAAGATCCCGTACATCAATCTCAAGCATTACAACGTCAATCTTTCGGTCGCGCGCATGCTGCCGGAGATGCAGGCGCGGCGTTTTCGCGCCCTGTTGCTGGAGGACAAAGGCAGCACCTATCTCGTGGCGATGGCCGATCCGACCGATCTGTTCGCCTACGACGAGATCGCGCGCCTGCTGAAACGCGAAATAGAACTGGTCCTGGTCAACGAGCATCAGGTGCTTGAAACCATGGACCGGATCTACCGGCGCACCGAGCAGATGACCGATTTCGCGCGCGAGCTGGGCGCGGACATGGCGGAGGTCGTGGATTTCGGCGCGCTCAACGTCGAGCCGGGCGCCGAGGACGCCCCGGTGGTCAAGCTGCTGCAGTCGATGTTCGAGGACGCGGCGCAGGTGAACGCATCCGACGTGCACATCGAGCCGCAGGAGAGCCTGCTGCAGATACGCTTTCGCATCGACGGCATGCTGCAGTTGCAGACCGAGTCCGAGACAAGAATTGCCCCCGCCCTGGTGCAGCGCCTCAAGCTCATGTCGGGCCTGGACATCTCCGAGAAACGCCTGCCGCAGGACGGCCGTTTCAATGTGCGCATAGGGGACAAGCGCGTCGACGTGCGCATCTCGACCATGCCGACGCAATACGGCGAATCGGTGGCGATGCGCTTGCTCAACCGCAGCACCGGCGTAGCGGGTCTAGACGGCCTGGGCATGCCGCCGCATATGCTGGCGCGCCTGCAGCAAATAATCCGGCGCACCACCGGCATGGTGCTCGTGACCGGGCCGACCGGCAGCGGCAAGACCACCACGCTGTATGCCGCGCTGAACGAAGTCAATACGATAGACAAGAAGATCATCACCGTCGAGGACCCGATCGAATACCGCCTCGCCGGCCTCAACCAGGTGCAGGTCAACGAGAAGATCGATCTGACCTTCGGGCGGGTGCTGCGTTCGGCCCTGCGCCAGGATCCGGACATCATCCTGGTGGGCGAGATGCGCGACCCGGAAACGGCGCAGATCGGCCTGCGTGCCGCGCTCACCGGACACATGGTGTTCTCGACCCTGCATACGCGCGATGCGGCGAGTACCCCGATCCGCCTGATCGACATGGGAACGCCGCGCTACATGGTCGCCGCTTCCCTGCAGGCAGTGATTGCGCAGCGCCTGGTGCGGGTGAACTGCCCCAGTTGCTCCGAAGCCTATCAGGCGTCGGAGCAGGAAATGCAATGGCTACAGGGGGCGCAACGCGACGACGGCGAGCCGGTGCGGATGATGCGCGGGCGGGGCTGCCAGTTTTGCCACCTTACCGGCTATGCCGGGCGCACCGGCGTCTACGAAATGCTGGAAATGGACGCTGCGCTCACCGTCGCGGTGAACCACGAGGACACGGCCGAGTTTTCCGAACTCGCGGTCAAGCACATGGCCGGCAGAAGCATGCGCCACCATGCGGGCCAGTTGGTCCTGGCCGGCCGGACCACGTTGTCCGAAGCGATACGCATCAGTTCCGAACTCGAGGACTGATGCCGCATTTTGCCTACAAGGGAAGAAATGCCCGCGGTGAGCTGGTAACGGGTGTGCTCGAGGACGGCGATTCGGGCGCGGTGGCCGACCAGCTGATAAATACCGGAATATCGCCCATCGAGATCGTGCCGACCGCCGCCCCGAGTTCGGCGCGGCACGACAGTTGGTTCGCGCGCCTGTTCTCGCCGCGCATCACGCTGGACGACAGGCTGTTGTTCAGCCGCCAGATGTATACGCTGCTCAAGTCCGGCGTGCCCATCATGCGCGCCTTGGCCGGTCTGCAGGAGTCCGCGCGGAGCGTCGCCATGGCGAGTGTGATGCAGGATCTGCGCATCAGCCTGGACAGCGGCCGCGACCTCAATTCCTCGATGCGCCGCCACCCCGAGGTGTTCTCGCAATTCTTTGTCAGCATGGTGCGCGTGGGCGAGATGTCGGGCAGCCTGGAGGAAATATTCCTCAGGCTGTTCAACCACCTTGAATTCGAAAAGGAAATGAAAGAGCGCGTGCAGCAGGCGCTGCGCTATCCGGCGTTTGTGCTCGTGGCCATGGGGGTGGCCATCGTGATCGTCAATTTGTTCGTGATCCCCGCTTTTGCCAAACTGTTCGCCGGCCTCAAGACCGCATTGCCGCCAATTACCCAGTTGTTGATCCAGTTTTCCAATTTCATGGTGCATTTCTGGCCGCTGCTGGTGGTGGTAGCCATTGCCGCAGTACTCGGCTTTCGCGTCTATACCGCGACCCAGGTTGGACGATACAACTGGGACAAGTTCAAGCTGCGCCTGCCCCTCGCCGGCAGCATTATCGAAAAAGTCACGCTGGCGCGATTCGCGCGCAGCTTCGCCATTTCCCTGAAAAGCGGCATGTCGATGGTGCAGACCCTCGCCGTGCTGACGCAGGTGGTCGACAACGCCTATATCGCGCAGCGCATCGAGCAAATGCAGGACGGCGTGGAGCGCGGCGAGAGCGTGCTGCGAACGGCGCGGGCCACGGGCGTATTTACCCCGATCGTGCTGCAGATGGTGGCAGTGGGCGAGGAGACCGGGGAGATCGACAGCCTGATGCAGGAAGTCGCGGACATGTACCAGCGTGAAATCGACTACGAATTGAAAGGGCTTTCGGCCAACATCGAGCCGATCATGATCGCGTTTCTCGGGGTCCTGGTCCTGATCCTGGCGTTGGGCGTGTTCCTGCCGATGTGGGATCTCGGCCAGGCTGCGCTCGGCCGGCAGGGTGGATGAGGTGCGCCACGTACTGATGCGGGATGTTCGCCGCGAACCGTCGGGGCGTCAGGCCGGATTCACCCTGTTCGAACTGATCGTCGTCATCTGCATCGTGGCGGTCATGGCGGTCATCCTGCTCGACCGCCTGCAGGTGTACAAGGAAGGCGCTGAAAAGGCGGTAATGGAACAGACTGCGGCGGCGATCAAGAGCGCCCTGCAAATGCGCGTCGCCTCCTACATGATCCACGGGCGCGAAGACGAAATCGAAAATCTGCGCAACGATAATCCGGTCAACTGGCTGCAGGAACGCCCGGACAATTACGCCGGCGAGTTCTACGCCGACGCCTATGCGCGCGTCCGGCCGGGCAGCTGGTATTTCGACCTTGCCCGGCGGGAATTCATTTACGTCGTCGGCCTCGGCGACCATTTCAAGCCCGGCCCAGATGGCAGGAAATGGGTGCGCTACAAAGTAAGGATAGACTATGAACAACTGCCGGAAAAAGCGGCGCCACCGCGCATGGTGTTCAGCGCGCTCAGCTTCGCAACGGTCCAGCAGTACTCATGGTTCTGAGGCCACGCGGCGGGTGCGCGCCCGCCGCGGGTGGGAACTGGAATACGGCGGTGGTAGGGCAGTTGCGATCGCATATTGGAGGAAATTGAGAATGATCAAACGGCGAGCGGGAGACCCGGGCTAGGCTGCTGGACGCCAAGTTCCAGCCTGTGAAATAGTGTCAAACGGCGTCGATTTTCGTTGCCAGACAAGGTTTTATGGTTTATTGTTCAAGTTATTATTCGCGAGAAGGGGAGCATCAAATGATGAAGAAACAAACAGGCTTCACACTGATCGAGTTGATTGTGGTAATCGTGATTCTGGGTATTCTCGCGGCTACCGCGCTGCCGAAATTCATGGGCATCCAGGGCGGCGCCAGAGCGGCCACCCTCCAGGGCGCACGCGGCGCAGTGACTTCCGCGATGAATATTGCCAGCGCGACCCAGCAATCCCTGGGCTATAGCGCCGGACAGGCGGTTACGCTCGACGGGGCTTCGATCCCCATGGCCAACCGCTTTCCCACCGCCGCGGGCATCATCACCGCCGCAGGCTTGTCGGCGGAATACAGCGCCAGCGCAGCCGGTACCGTGGCGACGATCCAGGTGGCTGGTGCGTCGGCGCCGGCTACTTGCCAGTTCACCTATACCGAGTCGAACGGAACCGCGCCGCCCGCCGTTACGGTGGCGGTCGTTAGCGGCTGCTGATCGCAATCGCTCGGGACTAAGCCTGCCGCGGGCGCGGGGTTCGCCTAAGCAGCTGGGCCGTACGCGGCGACGGACGCCAGGAAAAGTGGCAGGTTCGGATCAGAGGTCCGATCCTGCCTTTTTTTTCGTGGGCCATTCGTGGCGGCGGCCAGCCGGTCGAGACTATCTAGGAGAGTCCGTTGCGAAGCCGCGGATACACGCTGGTCGAGTTGATGGTCGTCAGGTCCTTCCCCGGGGAAGCTGGCGAGGATCTGAGGTCTGACACCAAGCCCCATGCAAGGCCGGGCTTTCCCCGCGTGCTGTCTGCACCTGAAAAGAATACGACACGTGGTTCAACGTTGTTTTCGAATCTATCCGCGAACTCATGGCCCCGCCGGAACACAAGAAAAAACGCCCCGTCGGCTTTGCTGCCAATCGCGAAGGCGGTCTGGATATGAACGGCATGCCGGTTGGTAAGAACCGTCGTTTGTTTCCGTTTGTTCCGCTGCTTCTTCGTGAGATGGCAGGCAAGCTTCTAGTCCTTGTTTTTGTAACCGCAGTTATCTTATTTTTTCAAAATGAAGTCTTTGCGGCCGTCGCGCACGACGCGGCCAGTGAGAGCCACACGGGAACGACGGGTTCCACCAATCAGGCATCGTTCTCCTGGACCCACACACCTGTGGGAACGCCACGTGGTGTGCTGGTTTTCGTCTTCACCTACTCCACCGCAACCAAGACGGTCACGGGCGTCACCTACGGGGGAGTGGCGATGACGGCAATTGCCGGTGGCGCAGCGGCTGACACGGCGGGCGAGCCGGGGCGCGTCGATACCTACTTTCTCGGTGCGTCCATCCCGACCGGCGCACGGCCGATCGTCGTCACCAGGACAAACAACGGGGTGACCATGTATGCCGCCGCCGCCACGCAGACCGCCGGCGGGGATACCGAAGTCACGGGCATGGTCCTGCTTCAGGAAAATGGAACTTTTGCTGTGCAGTCGGTCGATGATGGAAGTCCGGGAACGAACAGCCTGCGCTACGCCGGCGCCTACGCGGGGGGCAGCAACAACCTCGCCGCAGGAACAGGTAGCACCATTCTCAACAATATCGACATCGGCGCTCGCACATTCAATATGGCCAGAGAGACGACAGCAGGGCAGGGCCCGCGCAATGTCGGATTTTCGTACAACATCAGTGATGACCGCGCCGCGGTCCACCTGGCGGTGCGGGAAATTCCCGCGACCACGCTCGCCTCCGGCGCGGATCCCGCGGCAGCCACTATCGCGCCGGGAGCGGCGGCAACGGATGTCGATGCTTTTACTTTCCAGACCAGCTTCGGGACCGAGGCCATCACCTCGGTGACGGTTAACTTGTCGACAAGCAGCGGTGTCGGCCGGCTCGCGATTACCGACAACGCGGGTGCGGAGTTGGGATTCACGACATCGCCTGTATCGGGTTCCAACACCATCGCGGTGGCGGGCATGTCTGCGACGACCGCGCTCGCTGCGTTCAAAGTCCGCGTCACACCGCTCAGTCACGCCGCGATGCCGGTGCCCCCCGGGGCCGCCTACGCGATTACCGCGCCGGTCACCGCCTGGGCCGGACTGAACACGCATACGGGCAGCGATACCAACCCGAACGCGCTGACCATCGACAACTTTTCGCCTTCGGGCGCCACGGCGGCGAGCGGCAGCGCAGGCGACGCACGCGTGACCCTCAATTGGACCACGTCGGTATCGGCTGATTTTAGCCGCTCGGTGGTGCTGCGCTGGACCGGAGCGGCCGCTGGCGCCGAAGTGCCCGCCGAAGGTACCGATTACGCAAACGGAACCGCCATCGGCACGGCAACCGTGGTCTGTGTGCGCACGACTGACGCCGTTTCGACCGCCGTCAGCGGCGTAGACGGCGCGGGGACCGGCGGTTGCAGCGCGACCGCCCTCAGCGTCAGCCAGGCTTACACCTACAAGGTTTTCCAAAAGGATGCGAACGGGAACTACGATACGGGTATGGCGATAGGGACATTCACCACGCTTCCGCGGGTCGTTTCGATCAATTGCTCGGGTGCCTGCACGGCAAGCAATTTTTCGACGGTTTCGTGGACGGTGACTTTCAGCACCAGCGTGACCGGCGTGGACGCCTCCGCCTTTGCGCTGGTCGCAGGTGGCCTGACCGGTGCTTCCATCACAGGCGTGTCGGGCAGCGGCACGACCTGGACCGTCAGCGCCTACAGCGGCGCGGGCACGGGCACGCTGGGGCTGAACCAGACCGGCCCGGGTTCGGTCAGTCCGACATTGAGCGGCACCTTTACCGGGCAGGTCTACGCCATTGGTGCTCCGCCGTTGCTGGCCGAATACCGCATGGATGAAGCGTTCTGGAACGGCACCGCGAATGAGGTGGCGGACGTTTCCGGCAATGGCAATAACGCGCAGGCATACAACGGCGCGAGCCCCATAGGCACGACCCCGGCCATCTCGGGCAATCCGGGCACCTGCAACTACGGTGTGTTCGACAACGGCGGCACGATTACCCAGGGCTATGTGCAAACCCCGCTGCCCAATCTGACCGCCGACTTTACCGTCACTGCCTGGATCAGGACCACCAACAATACGATAGGGGGGCAGCGCATTCTGATCGACGACCAGAACAACACCGGCGGTTACGGCATCAGTTTGGGCGATGGCGCGGCAGGAATACTTAGGTTCTTCTCGCGTGGTATCACGCCTGTCATTCTGGATTCCACGTACACCATCGCAAACAATACCTGGTATTTCATTGCCGCCGTCGCGGATATGATTAACAAGAAGCGCACCATCTATGTGTTCAATGCCGCTGGCACTTTGCTGAATGCGACCACCGAGGCGGCTTGGACGGCCGGCGCATGGGGTACCGATGCCGGACCGGTATCGATCGGCGGTGAAACCAACACCTCGGGTGAGGCTCCTGCAACCTATCATCTCCGCGGCAACCTGGATGAAGTGCGGGTGTATCAGCAAGCTTTGAGTCAGGCCGCGGTGACCGCCATCGCAACGCAAACCCATGCCTGTGCAATTACGACCAGCGTCAATCACTTTACGATCGACATCGGCGGCGCTACGGCCAGCACCTGCACGCCCAAGAACATCACCATCACCGTGCTGGACGCGTCGAACAATGTTTTGACCGGCTACACGGGGACGATCAACATCACGACATCGCCTGCGCACGGTGACTGGGCTACGGTGACCGCGGCCGGCACCCTGACGCCGGGCGCCGCTGACAGCGGCGCGGCCAGCTATCAGTTCGTCGCGGCGGATAGCGGCGCGGTCACGCTCGCCTTGAGCAACGACCATGCCGATACGGCGCTGACTGTGAGCGTGGTGGACAGCCTGGCGCCCGCTTCCAGCACAACCTCGGCGGCGATCAGTTTCAGCGACAATACCTTCGTACTTACAAACGACCCCGTGCAGGTCGCAGGGCGCCCACAGGCGATGAGCGTGGCGATGTGGCGCAAGAACCCGGGCGCCGGCGCCATCTGTTCGGTCTCGAACCGTTACACCGGCGCGAGGAACCTGAAGGCGTGGCATACGCGCGATACCGACGATCCCGGCGGCACCGCGCCCAGCATTGCCGGCATGACCAGTCCTCCTTTGGGAACCTCGGTGCCCGGCAGCAACAATCTGACGCTCACTTTTGCCGCCGGTACGGCGAATTTCAATCTGTCCACGGTGGACGTCGGCAAGTACGTGATCAATCTGCGCGACGACAGCGGAGCCTTCGGCGGTGGCGTTATCAACGGCAGCTCCAACACCATCACCACGCGCCCGTTCGCGCTGGTGGTGAGCGCGATCAAGCAGGGCGCGGCCAATAATCCGGCCAACACCGGACCCGCGGGGGCGGTGTTCGCCAAGGCGGGCACCAATTTCCAGGCCACTGTCGGCGCCTATCGGTGGAACAGCGCGGCCGATAGCAACGTCGCGCTCGGAGACGGCGTTCCGGATGCCGCGGCGACCTTGGCCCAGATCACGGCCAATGGCGCTACGCCGAGCTACACTTGGCCGACCACCGTTTCGGGCGGTGCTCCCTATACGCCGGCCGCCGGGACGCCGAGTCCCTGGAGCAACATCCAGGTCGGTCTCTGCCCCGCTAATGCCCCGAACTGCTTCGCCAGCGGCATCGCCACCCCGACCAACTTGAGCTACGCCGAGGTTGGCAGCTTTACGCTAAGCGTGGCGTCGACGGGTTTCTTGAATACGCCGGGCGTGGACCTGACTGCCGCAAATGGCACCGCCTTGGTGTTCGACAACACGCCGGCGCGCAACGGCGCGGTGGGACGCTTCACCCCGGATCATTTCAACACTGCGGTCATTTCCCTGTCGGGTCTGCCCATGGCCTGTCCGACCGGGTTGACCTGTCCCCTCGCCTACAACGGGTTTGTCTACTCCGGCGAGCCGTTCAGCGCACAGATCACCGCCCAGAATGCGGCTAACGCCACCACCCGGAACTACGATGGCGCGCTGGGCTTTTCCAAGACCGTGACGCTGTCCGCGTGGAATGCAGTCGGGGGAGCAACGCAGAACCCGGGCGGCGGCACGTTCAGCAGCGCTGGCGCCGCCCCCGCGGCTTTCTCATCCGGCGCCACCCCGGCCATCGCCCTAGGCGCGATCACGCAGAATTATTCGCTTCCCAATGTGACTGCTCCGACCAATATTTATATCCGGGCGGTGGATGCGGACGCGGTGACTTCGCTGCTGGCGGTGCCGGCCAACTCGGTGGAGGGCGGTGTGAGCGTGGCCAACGCGCGCTTGAGGCTGTTCAATAATTTCGGGAACGAAAAAACCAGCCTGCCGTTGAGCTTGCAGGCGCAGTACTGGAGCGGAAAATCCTGGGTGTTGAGTTCGACCGACTCTTCCACCGCTATCCCGGCAAGCTCCGTTGCATTGTCCAATTATCGCGACGGTACCGGCGCCACGACCGCTGCGTGGACCACGAGCGCCAGCGGACCCGGAACGCTCGCCTCGGGTCAGGGAACCCTGACGCTGTCCGCGCCTACGCCGGCCGGAAATACAGGCTGCGTCGATGTCGCGATCAACCTGGGAACGGCGACGCAGGACGCCTCCTGTCTTGCGAATCATCCGGTAATGACCGCGCCCGCTTCAAGCCTGGCATGGCTGCGTGGACAATACGGAAGCTGCGCGGCATCAACGATCTACGCCGCCGATCCGTCGGCAAGCGCATGCTTTGGCATCTATGCGCCGGAGACCCGGAAAACTATCCATGTGCGCGAGTTGTTCTAATGTCTAAGCGCGGAGGATTTACGCTGGTTGAGTTGATCGCGGTCATGATCGTGCTCGGCATACTGTCCGCCGTCGCGCTGCCGCGTATCATGAACAACCGCGCATTCATCAGCGCGGCGTTCCGCGACGATGTGGTGAGCGCGTTGCGTTATGCGCAGAAATCCGCAGTCAGCCATCGGCGCCTGGTGTGCGCGACGTTCACCGCGACCACGGTCACCCTCTCGATCGCCGCTGCCAATCCGGCGAGTGCCTGCGGCCCAGTTCTGCCCAGCCCCGACGGGGCGGCCTATCAGAGCAAAGATGCATCCATACAGGTGAGCGGCTATCCGGCGGGCGGGGTATTGTATTTTCAGCCTGCCGGCACGATCACTACTGGTGGCGACGGCACGGGGGTCTGCGCCGCCGGCAATCTTTGCAACATCGCCATCACCGGGCACGGGTCAGCCATCAAAGTCGAGGGGGCGACCGGATATGTCGAATAGCCGGCTATCAGGCATGACGCTGATCGAACTGATCGTGGCGATCGTGATCATCAGCATCGGGCTGGCGGGCATGCTGCTGGCATTCAACACCACGGTGAGGCACAGCGGCGACCCGCTGGTGCGCAAGCAAATGTCGGCGATCGCAGACGAAATGATGGAGGAAATCCTGCTCAAACCGTTCGCGGTAGCCGCCAATGCGGCGCCTGCCGCCTGCGCGCGCGACACCTATAACGACGTGCGCGACTACAACGGCTATAGCGCGGCGAACGTGTGCGACATCGACGGCACGACGGTATTGAACGGTTATGGCGTGAGCGTGAGCGTGAGCCCCCCGGCGGCGGCGCCGGTGTCCCTGAGCGGGGTGCCTGCGGCCGATCAACTCACGGTCAAGGTAACGGTTACGCACGGCAGCGACAGCTATGCGCTCACCGGCTGGCGCACCTGTTATGCGGGGCCGCCATGCTAGTGACAAAGCCTCGAGGATTCACGCTGATCGAGTTGATCGTGGTGATGGTGGTCACCGGCATCATCGCAGCCAGCGTCGTGGTGTTCTTCCGGCCGGCGTTCAATAGCTATGTGGCCGTGGGCCGCCGCGCCCGGTTGACCGACTTGGCGGACACCGCCTTGCGCAAGATGTCCACGGACATCCGGCTGGCGGTGCCCAACTCGATTCGCACCCCCAATTCGCAGTGCTTCGAGTTGGTGCCCACGTCCACCGGCGGCCGCTACCGCATGGGGCCGGATACGACCCCGGGCGCGCCGGCTAACGGCTGGTTTGACGGGGCAGCGGCGGTGACTGCGCTGGACGTACTGACGCCATTGTCGTCGATGCCGGCGGCAGGCGACTGGCTGGTGATCGACAATCAGAATACCAATGACGTGTATGCGGGCACGAACCGGGCTGCGATCCTGTCAGTCGCCACGCCACCCGCGCTGGATCCCAATCTCGCCTACTACTATCACCGCGTCTCGCTGCCGTCGACCCAGTTTCCAAGCGGCTATAACGGCGGGCGGTTCGTGGTCGTGCCCAATGCGCAAAATGCGGTGTTCTATGTCTGCGCCGGAACCGGCGTCGATGCCGAAGGCAGCGGCACCGGAACGCTGTACCGGTTCGCCAACTACGGCTATAACGCGACAACTCCGGCCGTGTGCCCGACGCCGGTCGGAACGACGCCTGTGCTTGCGACCAAAGTAAGAAGCTGCAGGTTTGACTATTCGCCAAATCAAGGCGCGACACAGCAAAGTGGTTTCGTCTGGATGCAATTGGAAATCGCCGAGCAGAACGAACCCGTTGTGATGGTGCACGGGGCGCACGTGGACAACGTGCCATGAATGCCAGGCAACGCGGCTTCGGCGCGATCGCGGCGATCGTCATCCTGGTGATCATGGCGACCATTTCGGCTGCCTTGGTGAGGCTGGGGACGACCCAGCAGGTCACCTCGGCGCAGGACGTGTTGTCGGCGCGCGCCTGGCAGGCGGCGCGCGCCGGAAACGAGTGGGGGCTGTACCAGGCTTTGCGTTCCGGCAGCTGCGTTGGCGCGACGGCGCTGGATCTGCGTGCCGCGACCGGTTTCCTGGTGACCGTGACCTGCAGCGCAAAATCGTTCAACGAGGGCGAGACCTCGGTCAACACACCGCTGGTCATGACGACCTACAGCATCGAGGCGGTTGCGTGCAATACCGCGGCCGCAGCCTGTCCGGATGCCGCGTCGGCTGCGACACCGGGCTACATCGAGCGCAGGCGTTTGGTGATGGCAAACACGCCTTGATCGATGGCGGCGATAGCGCTCGGTTCAGGCCGCATAGCGGCAGGGAAAAACGAGAGAAAAACCATTGACAACAACGATTTATTGATATAACTTCAAGTAACTCGTCCAACGAGTAACCCCGATGGCATGGTTTTCCAAAAAGAAAGAGCAGCCGGGCTGGATGGTCATCAGTACCGATACTGACGCCATACGGCTGGCCCATATCGAGCGCCCGGCAGAGGGCAAACCCAGGGTGGACCGCTGGGGCATCGTCGCGCAATCCGAGGCGGAAGGCGTCGAGCTACAGCAGGCGGCAAAAGAGCACGAACTGGAGCGCTATCGCTGCGCGACCCTGCTGCATCCCGCAGAATACCAGTTGCTGATGGTGGACGCGCCCAATGTGCCGCGCGAGGAACTGAAGGCCGCGATACGCTGGCGCGTCAAGGATTTGCTCGACTATCACATCGACGACGCGACCATGGATGTGCTCGACATTCCGGTTGACAAGGAGTCCGCGGGCAAGACCCATTACATGTACGCGGTGGCGGCGAAAAACGACATCGTGAAGGGGCAGATCGCCCAGTTCGAGCGCGCCAATATTGCGCTGCAGGTAATCGATATTCCGGAAACGGCTCAGCGCAATATTGCGCAACTCTTCGAAACAGCCAATCGCGGCATCGGCATGCTGACCTTCGACGGCGCCGGCGGCTTGTTCACGCTCTCCTTCGAGGGCGAACTCTATCTGGCGCGCAGACTGGATATTTCGTGGTCGCAGCTCGTCGGCGCCCCGGAAAGCCAGCGGCAGGCGTACTTCGAGCGCATCAGCGTCGAGTTGCAGCGCTCGCTGGATCACTTCGAGCGGCAATACCGGGACATCACCCTGTCGGAACTGTTGCTCGGGCCGATGCCGGAAGACATCGGGCTGCTGGCATTCTTGAGTTCGCAGTTGTACCTGCCGCTGCGGCAGATCGATCTGGCCGATGTTATGGAGTTTGTCGGCGCCGAGATGGGCGTGGACAAGCAATGGCAGTTGCTGCATGTGCTGGGCGCGGCGCTGCGCGTCGAGGCGAACGCGCTATGAGCCAGCAGATCAACCTGTTCAACCCGATCTTCCTCAAACAAAAGAAGAAGTTCTCCGCAGTCAACATGCTCGATGCCTTGGCGCTGCTGCTGGTGGGGGTCGCCGTGTTTTATGGCTATGCCAGCATGGCGACCCTGAGCCTGGACCGGCAGTCGGTGGAGACGGCGCGGCAGTACCACCAGGCGAAAGCCCGGCTGGCTGAGGCCGTCACGCGCTATGCGCCGAAGAAAGTGGACGCCAGCCTCGAGGCGGAAGTCAACAGTCTGCAGACACAGCGGAATGCGCGCAAGGCGACGCTAGACCGGCTCGGCGTCGGCGTACTCGCCGACGACGCCAGCTATGCCGAGTACATGCGCGCCCTGGCGCGACATTCCATTGCCGGGCTGTGGCTGACAGGATTCAAAGTCGGCAGGGGCGGCGCGGAAATGGAGATCAGCGGACGCGCGCTGCAGCCCGAATTGGTGCCATCCTATATCCACAGTCTGAACCAGGAGCGGGCAATGCACGGCCGCACTTTCGACTCGCTCAGCCTGACGCAACGCGACGGCGCGTTGCCGGCAGACGCATCCCGGCCGTCCATAGCGCCGGCCGTATACAGCTACACCGAATTTCGGCTCATTTCCGGCCGCGCCGAACCTTCCGCCGCCGGTACTGGATCGAAATGAAACAATTGCTGCAAAAATACGCCGACAGCATCGACGCCATGGCTCTGCGCGAACGGGCGATGTTTTTCGGCGCGGTCGCGCTGGTGCTGATGACCTTGCTGCAGGTGTTCTTGTTGAATCCGGTGCTGTCGCGGCGCAACCAGCTGTCGGCGCAGATTGCACAGCAGGAAGATGAAACGAAAGCGCTCCAGGCGCAGATTCAGTCTTTGGTTCAACCGAAGGTGCAGGACCAGGACGAGCTCAATCGCAGCAAGATCAAAAGCCTGCGCGAGCAGTTGGCGCAGCTGGATCGGCAGTTCGAGGAACAGCAAAAACAGTTTGTCCCGCCGGAAAAAATGGTGGCCATGCTCGGGAACCTGGTCGTGAAAAACCGGAAATTGCAGCTGATATCGCTGCGCAACCTGCCCAGCGCAGGTCTGTCGGCGGGGACTGTGGTTGCGCCGGCCGGCGCCGCCGCCGGGCGAGGCAGCGGAGCCGGCGCGAACGAGATTTATCGTCACACGGTGGAGCTCAGCATCAAAGGCAGTTATTTCGACCTGCTCGACTACCTCGTCGCGCTCGAACGCATGCCGCAGCGCGTGTTCTGGGACGGATTCGAACTGGATGCGGCGCAGTATCCGCAGTCGGTGTTGAAACTGACCATCTATACGCTCAGCCCGGAGAAGTCATGGCTGGCCGTCTGATCCTGGCGCCGGCCGCCGCGGCCGCGGCCGCGCTGCTGCTTTCGACCGGCAGCACGGCGCAGGCGCTCACCGACCCGACACGGCCGCCGCTCGATCTAATCCGGGCCGCGGTGGTGGATCCGGTCACTGGAGCGAAGGCGGTCGCGGCGCCGCGCCCGCGGCTGGAATCGATTCTGCTCTCGAGTGCACGCAAAGGCGCGATCATCAATGGGCGTTACGTGCCCCTGGGCGGCGCATACGGCAAGGCGACGCTGGTGAGCATCAGTGCGACCGAAGTGACCTTGAAAACGAACCAAGAGCTGGAAGTGATAAAGTTATTCCCTCCGATGGAAAAACCGTCCGCGGCATCCGCTGCCGAGGATGAATCCAAAAAAATGGTAGAACGTCCATGAGAATGCTTAGCGCCGCTGGGTTGATCGCAATTGCCTGGATCGTCGCTGGCTGTGCCCAGGAGCCGGTGCGCAGCCAACAGGTCAGCGACCAGATGACGGGCGAACTGGACAAAGGCGCGCAGCGCGCGAAGCCGCGGGAGTCCGACGCCGTGAACCAGGCGCTGCTGCCGCCGCTGCGCATGGAACTGCCGCAGGCGCAGGGCAAGCCGATCGAGGGGCGCTTCGATTTGAACGTGAACAACGCCCCGGCGCGCGAGGTGTTTCTGTCCATCGTGTCCGGCACGCGCTATAGCATGCTGGTGCATCCGGACGTGACCGGGTCGATCTCGGTAAATCTCAAGGACGTGAGCCTGTCCGAGGCGCTTGAGTCCATCCGCGAAATTTATGGCTACGAATACAAAATCGACGGCAGCCGGGTCTACATCCAGCCCGCCGGCCTGCAGACGCGCGTATTCCAGGTCAACTACCTGGTCGGCGCGCGCCAGGGCCGCAGCGACATGCGCGTTACCGCCGGGTCCAGCGGTATAGTGCCGAGCACGACGACGACAAGTACGACGGCAACGACAAATACGGCAATGACACAGCAACAGACGCTGGTGACCCCGCAGCAGACCGTAGGACAGACCGGTTCCGGCGGTGTGCAGGGACCGCCCTCCCTGTCGCCCAACGGTTCGGGCGCGCTGAGCGGCATGTCGAACGACGCCACGCGCATGTCGACGGTGCAGACCACCGATTTCTGGGCCGAGGTGTCGTATGCAATCCGCACCATCGTCGGCAGCGGTGCGGGCCGCAACGTCGTCATCAGCCCGCAGTCGGGCGTGGTGGTGGTGCGCGCGATGCCGCAGGAGCTGCGCAGCGTCGCGGACCTGCTCAAGGCGATGCAGGTGTCGGTGGAGCGCCAGGTCATGCTCGAGGCGAAAATCATCGACGTGACACTGAACCAGGCGTATCAGGCCGGAATCAACTGGGCGGCGTTTCCCACCAGCGGCATCGCCGGCGGATTTTCCAGCGGTGTGGGCGGCGCGGCCAACAGTCTGGCGGCGACCGGCCGGCTGAGCGGCAACACGTCTGGCAGCAACGCCGGCAGCAGCAGCAGCTTCAATGCGAATCCGGGGGCCGGCGTTGGGCTCGCGACGCTGGGCGGTGTCGTTACTGGGGCCACCGGTGCTACGGGCGGGGTGTTCGGTCTGGCGGTGCAGACGCAGAATTTTGCGGCCTTGCTGCAGTTTCTCGAGTCGCAAGGATCGGTGCAGGTCCTGTCCAGTCCCAGGGTGGCCACGCTCAACAACCAGAAAGCGGTGCTCAAGGTCGGCACCGACCAGCCCTACGTCACCAGCATTACCGTGGTCCCCGGGGTGACATCCGCGGGCGTGGTCACGCCGACGTCGGTTGCGCCGCAGATCACCAATATTTTTTCCGGCATCTCGCTCGACGTGACGCCTCAGATCGACGACAGCGGAAACATTTCTCTGCATATCCATCCCCTGGTGACCAGCGTCGCCTCCAAGGCGGTGGGGTTCAATCTGGCCGGCATAGGGGCGCAGAGCGTTGACGTGGCCTCAATCAATGTGAGCGAATCGGATACGATGGTGCGCACGCAGGACGGCAACATCGTGGTGCTCGGCGGCCTGATGAAAGTGGAAATGAACAACGGCCGCAGCGGCGTCCCGGGTCTGGCCGATGCGCCGCTGATCGGCGGCGCGTTCCGCAATTCCGCCACCGATACCATCAAGCGCGAGCTGGTGATCCTGATCAAGCCCACCATCATCGAGACCGACAAGAACTGGGAGCAGGATATACACGACACCCGCAATCGGATGCAACGCATGGGCAAGGACATGGGCGTCCGCCCAGCCGGCGAAAGACAGTGATTTACCTCAGCCATTTCGGCTTGCGCGAGCCGCCGTTCGGCATCACCCCGGACACCAGCTTTTTTTTCGCCTGTGCGAGCAGCCAGGAGGGGCTGAACACGCTGCTGGTCGCAGTCGCCAACGGCGAGGGCTTTATCAAGATCACCGGCGAAGTCGGCACCGGCAAGACGCTGCTGTGCCGCAAGCTGCTCGCCACGCTGGCCGACGGCTGCGTGACCGCCTATATTCCGAATCCCAACCTCGAGCCGCGCACTTTGCTGCTCGCGCTGTGCGACGAGTTGCATGTGGAAGTGGATCCGGACCTCGATCAGCACCGCCTGCACAAGGCGCTGAACCATGCGCTGCTCGACTTCGCACGCGACAGAAAGCGCGTGGTGATCTGCCTCGACGAAACCCAGGCGATGCCGCTGGAAACACTGGAAACCCTGCGCTTGCTGACCAACCTCGAAACGGAAAAAAGAAAACTCGCGCAGGTGATCCTGTTCGGCCAGCCCGAACTCGACCAGAAGCTCGCGCACGAGTCGGTGCGGCAGCTGCGCCAGCGCATCACTTTCCAGCATCACCTGGGCACGCTGACGCGTGCGGAGCTGGCGTATTATCTGGCGCACCGCCTCACCGTCGCGGGCTACGGCGGTGACAGGGTATTCAGCAACCAGGCGGTGGGCGCGATCCACCGTGCAACCGGCGGCGTGCCGCGGCTGGTGAACATCCTCGCGCACAAAGCGATGATGCTCGCCTTCGGCGAAGGCGTGCGCCTGGTGCGCGCGCGCCATGCCCGCGCCGCGATCGCGGATACGCCTGCGGCGAGTTCCTTCCCGCGGCGCCACTGGGCCTGGCTCGCGACGGCGGGCTTGCTCGCCGGCAGCGGCCTCGGCTGGCTGGTGCTCAAATGAGCCTGATCAACAAAATGCTGCAGGACCTGGACAAGCGCCACGCAGCCGACGGCGGCGGCAAGACGCTGACCCAGCAGCTGCGTCCGGTAAAGACGAACAAAGACTGGACGCGGATCCTGTGGGAGGTGGGCGCCGGACTGATTATCGGCGGTGGCTGGGCCGGCTGGGTGCTGTACCAGATTGCGCCGCGCTCCGTGGTCACCGACCTGGTTTTCAAATCGCAGGCGAAGCGGCCCCAGGTCGCCGCCGGTCCCCAGGCCCCGGCCGGGCCGCAGGCGCCGCGCCCAGCGGTGGCGCCCGCCGTGCCTGCGCCAGCCGCAGGCCCGCAGTTGCCCGTTGCTGCACCCGCGCCCGAAGCGGCCCCTGCAACTGCGCCGGCCCTGCCGGTTGCCGGAGGGGCGGAACTGCCACTCAATGCGGACATGCTCAAGCTCGCGACCGAGATCGCCACGCCTTTCAACGAAAAAAGTTTCGCTGCCAAATCCAGGGTCGAGCGCAGCCGCCCGAGCACGGCTGCGCCGGCATCCGCGAACGCGGCCAAGGCAAGCACGGTCAACAGCGCACCTCAGGCGTTGGCCAAGAAGGGTCACCCGGCGTCCGAGGCACAAGGACCAGGCAGCATAGACAAGACGATGCACGTGGCGACCCAGTCCGAGCGTGCCGAAAGCGAGTTTCGCAAGGCGACCGCGCTGCTCAACCAGGGACGCGTAGCGGAAGCGATAGACGGTTACAAAGCGACCCTGCAGCAGGACGCCGCGCACGCGGCGGCACGCCAGGCCCTGGTCGGCTTGTTGCTGGAGAACCGGCGCATCGACGAAGCGCAGCAGTTCCTGCAGGAAGGCCTGAGCCTGGACCCGAATCGATCTGCCTATGCCATGCTGCTCGCGCGCATCCAGGTCGAACGCGGCGATCTGCAGGGTGCGCACGATCTATTGAACAAGCATGCCGGGAGCGCGGCGGGGGATGCTGACTATCACGCGTTCGATGCGGCAGTGCTGCAACGGCTAGGCCGGCACAACGAGGCCGTGGCCGGCTACCAGGCGGCGCTCAAGCTGGCGCCGCGCGCCGCGCTGTGGTGGATGGGCATGGGAATCTCGCTGCAGGCGGAGAGTCGCGGCGCCGAGGCGCTGGACGCTTTCCGGCGCGCCAGGTCCGCCGGAGGGCTCAGTCCAGCGCTGGTCGCTTTCGTCGATCAGCGCATGAAACAGCTGCAGTAGCAAGAAAACCGGCGCCCTGCAGCGGAGTCCACGACCGGGCAGCCGGGCTTCCAATCGCCCAGCGGCAACATTCCAGGTGTCAGCGGGGAGCCGCCCGGCTGATTTTCTCCGGGAAGGAGGGGACGTGCAGGATCGTTACCAGGAAATCTATCGCGGTTTCAGCTGGGAAGTGCCGCAGCGCTTCAACATGGGCTGGGCCTGCTGCGGCCGCCACGCGCTGGACCGCCACCGCTTCGCGCTCTACTGGGAGGACGAGGGCGGCGCCACCGCGGCCTACACCTATTGGGATCTGCAGCAGCAGGCAAACCGCCTGTCCAATGCGCTGGTCGCCCAGGGGGTGAAGCGCGGCGATCGCATCGCCATCATCCTGCCGCAACGCCCCGAAACCGTCGTCGCCCACATCGCCTGTTACCAGATGGGAGCGGTGGCGATGCCGCTGTCCGTTCTGTTCGGGCCCGACGCGCTGGAGTACAGGCTGCAGAACAGCGAGACCGTCGTCGCGCTGGTGGATACGGCTTCGCTGCCCAATCTGTGGCCGATCCGCGACCGGCTACCCGCGCTGAAGCACGTCATTGGCGTGGACGGTGCGCGCGAGTCCGGAACGATCGCCTGGGAGACGCTGCTCGCGCAGGCGTCGCGCAAGTTCGAGTGCCTGGATACTCCCGCAGAAGAGCCTGCGCTGCTGGTCTATACCAGCGGCACCACCGGCCCGCCCAAGGGCGCACTGAAGCCGCAGCGGGTGCTGATCGGCAACCTACCGGGATTCTCGCACTCGCACGACCTGTTTCCGCAGGCGGGCGATTTGTTCTGGTCGCCCGCGGACTGGGCCTGGACCGGCGGGCTGATGGATGCGCTGTTGCCGACGCTGTATCACGGCTATCCCCTACTCGGTTACCGCGGCCGCTTCGATCCGGAGAAAGCGTTTCATCTGATGGAAAAGTATGCGGTCAGAAATACCTTCCTGTTTCCGACCGCGCTGAAAATGATGATGAAAGCGGTGCCGGCGCCGCGGCAGCGCTACGACCTCGCGCTGCGTTCGATCATGAGCGCAGGCGAATCGGTGGGCGAGACCGTGTTCGCCTGGAGCCGGGAAATGCTGGGCGTCACCATCAACGAAATGTTCGGCCAGACCGAAATCAATTACATCGTCGGCAACTCGCACACCTTGTGGCCGGCCAAGCCGGGCTCGATAGGGCGGCCCTATCCGGGGCACAAGGTGGGCGTCATCGACGACGGCGGGACCGAGGTGGAGGCGGGCGTGGTGGGCGAGGTGGCGGTGCACCGCACCGATATCCACGGCACGCCCGACCCGGTGTTTTTCCTCGAATACTGGAAGAACCCGGAGGCGACCCAGAACAAGTACACCGGACACTGGTGCCGCACCGGCGATCTGGCGAAAACGGACGCGGACGGCTATCTCTGGTACCAGGGGCGGGCCGACGACATGTTCAAGAGCGCGGGCTATCGCATCGGGCCGTCCGAAATCGAGAACTGCCTGGTAAAGCACGCGGCCGTCGCCAACGCCGCGGTGGTGGGCAGCCCCGACGCCGAGCGCACCAATATCGTCAAGGCCTTCATCGTGCTCACGCCCGGACACGAGCCGTCGGCCGCCCTGCAGGCCGAACTGCAGGCGTATGTGCGCGGCATGCTCGCGCCCTACGAATATCCCAAGGAAATCGAGTTCATCGACGCGCTGCCGATGACCACCACCGGTAAGGTGCAGCGGCGCGTGCTGCGCCTGCGCGAAGAAGAGCGCAAAAAAAATCTCACGGCCGGAGGCACATGATCCTGCGCCCGGGGCCGTCGGCGGCGCGCAGGCTGGCCGTATCCATGAAAGGCGGGCGATGAACTTGGCGGATATGCTGGGATCTGTGGCGGGTTTTCTGACCACCGTGGCCTTCGCGCCACAGGTCTGGCGCATCTGGAAGACGCGCGCCACGCGCGACATTTCCCTGAGCATGTACCTGGTGTTTACGGCCGGAGTCGGGTTCTGGCTGGCTTACGGTATCGTCCTGGGCGCCTGGCCCATCATCGTGGCGAACGTCGTGACCCTGACGCTGACCGGCACGGTGCTGGTGTTGAAACTGCGGCACGGCTGAAGTTTGCACCTGTTGACGATGTCTTGAAGGGGCCGGCGCATGCCAAGCGCAGCCATTGCGCGCTCCGCGCGCCAACCGTGGTTTTGGTACGGATGAAAAGCACATCCATACCAAAACCACGGTTATAGATAAAAGCAACTGCTTCTTGGGTTTGCTTTTATCTAAGATCGCCGATTGCGCGCGGATGCGCTTTTTATCCGCGCACAATCGACGATCCGCGCGGACGGGACGCCGTCCGCGCAAGGTCGATCACTACCGCGCGGCGTGTCGTCCCGCGTCGATCGATGCCGACGCAGCGACCATTGCGCGCTCCGCGCGCCAACCGTGCTGCTGAGCGGATGAAAAACCCATCCGCTCAGCAGCACGGTTATTCATAAGAAGAAAACGGCGCCTTGTCATTTCTTCTCGCGGCTCTTGACCAGGATTTTTCCGTCGGCCTCGACCACCACCTCGCCTTCCTGGTTCTTGCATACGCCGCTCAATACCGCGATGCCGCCTCTGTGCCGGGGCTTGTCCTGCTTCTCGACTATGGTCCAGGTGGTCGTGAGCGTGTCACCCGCGCGCACCGGCGCCTTGAAGCGGCAGGTATGTTCGAGATAGGCGATGGCGGTGCCGCCGAAGTACATGCCGACCGAGGCCGACACCAGCGCGCTGGTGAAGGGGCCATGCAGGATGCGGCTGCCAAAACGGCTTTGCTTGCCGTGCAGTTCGTTCGTGTGCAGCGGATTGAAATCGCCGAACAGCCCGGCGGCGAGCACCAGGTGCGTTTCGGTGACGGTCATGGCGGAGCCGAAGCTGTCGCCGACTTTGGTTTCGTCATAGGCTTTGCCCGGAAAAAGGACCATCGGCACTCCTCAATAGTTGCATCCGTGTTGTGTCGACAACGCCGGCGCGCAGCGACGCCTGCGTCCCGTCCTGACCGCACGCCGGCCGAACCGCTTAATTTTTCATGTTTGCCGCGAGCCAATCGACCAGTTTCTCGCCCGCGTCGTCGCTCGCCGCGATCAGCGCGCGCACTCCGCCTTCGGCGTTGGGCGTGGCTGCCGCGTGCTCGAGGCTGAAACCCTGCTGCGCCACGATGTCGCGCTGGCGCATCAGGCTCGCCCGCAGGCGCAACACCGCGCGGCTCCTGTCGGTCGCATCGAACACCTGGCTGAATTCCTGCAGCTCCAGCCGCAGCGTATAGCCGGCGCGCACGCCGTCGGCAGGTGTAAATACGCCCGCCTTGCTGGCCCGGGCGATGTTCGCGCGCAGGCGCTGGCCGAGCAGTGCGGCCGGCGACATCACCCAGTGGCTCAGGGCATAGGCCTGAGGCCGGGTGGCGTCCTGATACGCCAGGCGGTAGTAGATGCCGGAATTGTCCATCCACGCCGGCGCGCTGACTTCGGCGACGAGCAGATCCTGCTGCAGGCGTGGACTCGCCTCCTTGCCCGCAGGCGGCAGGCCGAAATCGTAGTTGGCTCCGCCCTGGCGCGACTGTGGCCCGATGGCGCAGCCGGTGAGCAGGACGAGCGAGACCAGCAAAGCGGCGCGTGACATTATTTTCCTCCATTGAAGCCGGACTCGCCCGGGCCGGGCGCTCCCGGCGGTGTGCCGAATACGAGGCTCTGCGGCTGCTCGCCCAGGGTGTTGATCACCCGACCCAAGGCATGCGTTTCCTTGGACAGATCGTCCGCCAGCGCATTCACGCGCGGCACGGTTTCATCGTTCACCGCGCGTGCGGCGGTTCCGACTTCTTGCACGCTGGCTTGCGCGCCGGCGACCGCATGGGCAAGCGTGTCCACGCGCGCGTCTAGCTTGAGTGCGAGCCCGTTTGCGTTGGCGATGAGCAGGTCGGCTTTCCTGACGCTGTCACGCGCGTCATGGGCCAGCCCCTTCGCCTCGGCGATCAGGCCCGGCATGGCCTCCAGGCTGGGCTCCAGCTTCCGCGCCACGGTGCCGGCGCGCTGCGTCACTTCCTCCATGTTCGCCAGCGTGCGCCGCACGTGGCCCTGGTTCTCGTCGTCGAGCAGATGCTTGATCTTGTCCGCAATTTCGGCAAAGGAGGCGAACAGGACCTCGCCATCGTCCATCAACGATGGTTTCATGCGGATAGCCGCGACCCCGTCCGGACCGCTTTGCAGCGCTTCCTTGGATTTGCCGTCGTCGCCGAGCAGCACGTAGGCGAGGCCCGTTATGCCCTGGTAGCCCAGCTGGGCATAGGTGTTTTTTGTAATCGGCGTGCCCTCGCGCACGCCGATGCGGATCCGCACGCGGCCGCTGTTCGCGGTGTCGATGCTGATGTCGTCGACCTTGCCCACGTCCACGCCGCGGTAGCGCACCGGCGCCTCGGCCTTCAATCCGGTCACCGGGCTGTCCGTGGCCAGGTCGTAAGGGATCAGCTTCAGTTCGTCCTTGCTGAACCACAGGGCCACGGCCGCCAGCGCCGCTCCCAGCACCAGGGTGAACAAGCCTGCCGCCAGGGCATGCGCACGGTTTTCCATGAGTACCTCCCCTAATTCCTGCCGTTTAGTTTAATCGAAGCGCCCACCGCGGAAAGCGCGCGCAGTCCGCGTTCGCCGAGGAAGAAGTTGAGTATGAACGGATGCTCCACGGCAATCGCCTCCTGCAGCGATCCGTACACGATCAGCTTTTGGTCTGCCAGCACCGCGATCTTGTCCGACAGCGATACCAGCGTGTCCAGGTCGTGCGTCACCATCACCACGGTCAGATTGAGCTTCTCATGCAGCGACCGGATCAGTTTGACGAAGCTCTCGCTGCGGTCCGGATCCAGCCCGGCAGTCGGTTCGTCCAGAAACACGAGTTCGGGCTCGAGTACCAGGGCCCGCGCCAGCGCGATGCGCTTGATCATTCCGCCAGATAGGTCAGAGGGCATTTTCGACGCGTGGCGGCGCTCGATATCCACCATGTCGAGCTTGAGCATCACCATGTCGAGGATGAAATCCTCGTCGAACGCGCGCAGCTCGCGCAGCGGCAGGGCGATGTTGTCGAATACCGACAGCGCGCTGTACAGTGCGCCCTGCTGGAACAACACGCCCCAGCGCTTGCGGATCTTGTGCAGCAGCTGCGCATTCGATCCGTGCAGCGGGATGCCGAACACCCTGACCGTCCCGCGCGCCGGCTGCTCCAGGCCGAGGATCTGGCGCATCAGCGTGGTCTTGCCGCTGCCCGATCCGCCCACCAGCGACACCACCTCGCCCGGCATCACGGTGAGATTCAGATCCCGGTGCACCACGTGGTCGCCAAATTGCGTCCACAGGCCCGCAACTTCGATGATCGGGGTCATGACAGGGAGATGCCTACGTCGGAGAAGATCACGGCGAACACGGCGTCAGCGATGATCACCGCGGTGATCGAAGTGACCACCGAATTGGTGGTGCCTATGCCCAGGCTCTCGGTGTTGGGCTGCACGCGCAAGCCGAAATGGCAGGCGACCAGTGCGATCAGCGCGCCGAACACGACGCCCTTGCCCATCGCCAGCGACAGGTTGACGGTCGGGACGGCGTCGGGCAGTCCGATGAAGAAGGAGTGCATGCTGATGCCCAGTTGCGTATTGGCGGCCAGCGCGCCGCCGATCAAGGCGATGCCGGAGGTCCACAGGATCAGCAGCGGCATCGCGATGGCGAGGGCGACGATCTTGGGCAGGATCAGGCGCACGGTGTGCGGAATGCCCATCACCGACAGCGCGTCCAGCTCCTCGGTGACGCGCATCACGCCGAGCTGCGCGGTGATGGCCGAGCCCGAGCGCCCGGCCACGAGTACCGCGGCGATCACCGGGCCGAGCTCGCGGATGATGCCCATGCCGAGAAGGTTGATGATGAATATGTTGGCGCCGAACGCCTTCAGCTGCTCGGCCGAAAGATAGGACAGCACGACGCCTATGAGAAAGCCCACCAGGGCGGTGATGCCCAGCGCCTGCGTGCCGACGCGGAACACGCTGGCGGAAATCTCGCGCCACGGCCCGCGCAGCGGATGGCGTAGCAGCACGAACGAGTCGAGCAGGATCTGTCCCAGCAACTGCACGATGCCGCTCAGATGCTCGGCGGTGAGCAGCATCGCCGCGCCGACGGCGCGCACCAGGCGCAAGGGATCGAAGGGAACGGCGGGTGCGGCGGCTGCGGCAGAATCCAGATTGGAAAAGAACGGCTCGTGAGCTTGCGCGAGGTCGAGCCGGGCTGGCCGGCGCTTGCCCCAGGCCTGCCAGATCAGCAGCGCGCCGATGTGGTCCAGCCGCTGGATGCGCGACAGGTCCCAACGCCTGCCCGGATCGGAGGCGAGCTGTTGCAACTGCGATTTGAGGATTCTGGCGCGCGACTCGAGCGCGCGGATGTCCCATGCGCCCGACAAGGCCGTCGTCGGAGCGCCGTCGGCGGCGCGCGACTGGCTGACTTCCGGATCGAGAACCGTTGGCGCGGATGCCTGTTGCATATTGTTGTCTATCGTCGCGGCGTGGGGCTAGGCCGCCAGTCCCTGAGCGAGACAGGCAAGCTACCAGCTTTGCCTTGATTTATCAATGCAAACTCCATGCGCACCGCGGAATTACCATACCGGTACGGCATGTAGTACGATGCCGCTTGAGCGCAAGGTTCGGTGGGATACGACGCAGGGAATCCAGGCTGGCGCGCGGGACGAAACCTGAGAAAAAGACCATGAAGTTTCTGATCGTAGACGACGACCCGATTATTCTGCGGCTGATGAAGGCGGTGCTGGAGGAGGGCGGGCACAGCGTGATGTCCTTCGATTCCAGCTTGAAGGCGCTGCGCGAGATTCCGATCGCCAGGCCCGATTGCGTCATCAGCGACGTCATCATGCCGGAAATGGACGGCTTCGAGCTGTGCCGGGAAATCCGCAGCCGGCCGGATCTGGCCGCGATCAAAATCATCATGTGCTCGTCGAAATCCTACGATTTCGACCGTCGCCGCGCGAAGGAACTCGGTGCCGATGGCTATATCGTCAAGCCGATCCAGCGCGAAACCCTGCTGGGCTTGATCGCCGAGATCCTGTCGGAGAAGGTGACGGTGGCCTACTGGGGCGTGCACGGCACGCTTCCGGTGCCCGGACCGGATTCGCTGCGCTATGGCGGCAATACGCCCTGCGTCAGCATCGAGATCAACGGCGAGCCGCTGTACGTGTTTGACTGCGGCTCCGGCATCAAGAAGCTGTCGGATCATCTGGCCGCATCCAAAGTGCAGCGCCTTTCGGCGCGGGTGTTCATCTCCCACACGCACTGGGATCACATCAATACGGTTCCGTTTTTCGGGCCGCTGTATGTGCGCGGCAACCAGATCGAGGTGTTCGGCCCCTACCAGGGCGATCTCACCATAGAGCGCGCGATCGCGGCGCAGATGGAGAGTGTGTATTTTCCGGTGACGATCCGGGAGTTCGGGGCGCGGCTCGTGTTCCGCGACCTGCGCGAAGAGAGCCTGAATTTCGGTTCGGTCCAGGTCGAAACGATTTTGCTCAAGCACCCGGGCTATTGCCTGGGCTACCGGCTGAGCTGCCACGGCCGCTCCGTGTGCTACATCACCGACAATGAACTCTATCTCTCCACGGATCCGCGCTACGACCTCGCTTACGTCGAGCGGCTCGCAAACTTCGTGCGCGGAACTGATTTGCTCATTACCGACACCACCTACCGCGACCACGAGTATCAGTCCAAGGTGGACTGGGGTCATTCCTGCGTCAACGAAGTTGCCGATCTGGCGGCGCGGGCCAAGGTCAAGCGCTTGCACCTGTTCCATCACGATCCGGACCAGAGCGACGACGATATCGACCTCAAACTGAAGGAAACCAGAGAGGCACTGACCCGTTTGGGCTCCAACGTGATATGCGAGGCGCCGAGCGAAGGATCCAAGCTGGTGCTCTAGAGCGCGGGCGCGCAACCATCGAGTTTGCTGCCGGATACTTAGCGAACCAGCCACCGATTTCGTATAGAATTGCGCGTCTCGCCCCGGTAGCTCAGTGGATAGAGCGGCCCCCTCCTAAGGGGCAGGTCGGACGTTCGATTCGTCTTCGGGGCACCATAAAATCAACCGGTTGCACATAACGCGCAACTCGTGGCGCCGGCGTTTCCAATACAAGCACGCAGCGAACTACCCGCCGACCCTGCAGTCACCCCGGCGCGGGCCTTGGCATTGGCCGCGCCGCAGGTCTAAACTGCGGCATGCGATCCGGCCACGGCGTTGGTCGCCTTGGCGAGTTTTTGGTCAAGAGGGGACTGTGATGCGTGCAATTCAAATGGTCACTGCCTTGATGCTCGCCGCCGCGGTGGTTCCGGCGCCGGCGAAAGACGTTTCCCGGGAGCAAACTGCGGTCCAGTATGCGCGCCAGGAATTCCAAACAGCCGAGGCCGAGCACAAAGCCGACCTCGAACAAGCTGCGCGCACGGAAAAATCGCTGGGCGCCTTGAAGAAACAATATGATGACGAGCAGAAGCGGGCGAGCCTGTCGGCAAGGAAAAGGCAGCAGGCCAAGGAAAGGCTAGACAAGGTGGAGGAGGCTCTGGACAGGGCCTGGAAGCAATAGCAGCGTCTTGCCATCTCGGCGCTTAGGGCGCACACGCCGAAACCGATACAATTCCCAGGACGACTTTTATGGCCGAAGACAGGCGCGAAGTGATCGTAACCGACATCAAGATCCCGTTCTGGTCGATGGTGGTGCTGATGGTCAAGTGGGCCATCGCCGCCATTCCCGCGGTGATAATTCTAATGCTCATCGCGGCGCTCTTCTCGCTCGCGCTGGGCATGATCCCGGGCGCCGGGTGGCACCACTATCTGGGCATGAACCGCACCTGGTCCTAGGGTCTGTTGACATTCAGCACATGAGCGCGTCTCATGCGATGAATGTCAACAGCCCCTGGGAACTTGAGAGCCGAGCCGATCATGATCAAAAGCGTGGACCATCTGGTGCTCACCACCCGCGATGCGCAAAAATGCATCGACTTCTATACCCGCGTCCTGGGGATGAAACTGGAAACCTTCGGCCAGGGACGCCGCGCGCTGCGTTTCGGCGAGCAGAAGATCAACCTTCACGACAGCGCCACGGCGACTGACGTTTATGCTGCGCATCCGACGCCGGGGTCGCTGGACATCTGCTTTCTGGCCGACCGGCCGCTGGACGAGGTGATCGCGCAGTTGCGCGCGGCTGGCATTCCAATCGAACTGGGGCCGGTTCCGCGCACCGGCGCGCGATTCGCTCTGCGTTCAGTCTATGTGCGCGATCCGGATCAGAACCTGATCGAGATTTCAGAACCAAACCGCAGCTAGCAGATTTCCAAGTCGATGACCGGGCGTACCCCTATGAGCAGTGCCGACAATTTCAAGTTGACGTATTCCACCATGTTCGATCCGCCGGCCGAATTGCACCAGCGGTTCGATTTGTCGCTGGCGAAAATCAAGGCGGACCTCGGACGCGAGCACGCGATGCTCATCGCCGGCAACGAGCGCTTGAGTCGCGAAAAATTCGAGGTCAGAAGCCCGATCAACCGCGATTGGCTGCTGGGCGTGTTTCAGCGGGGCGGCGCAGACGAGGTCGATGCCGCGGTGGCGGCGGCGCGCGCAGCCTACCCGGCCTGGGCCGCGACGCCGTGGCAGGAGCGCGTGCGGCTGTTGCGCCGCGCGGCGCGGCTGATCGAGGAGCGGGTCTACGATTTGGGCGCGGCGCTGGCGCTGGAAGTGGGCAAGAACCGCATGGAATCGTTGGGTGAAGTGCAGGAGACGGCCGATCTGATCGAATGGTATTGCGCGCAGATGGAAGCGAACCAGGGTTACGATCGCATTCTTCCGCACGACCCGCTGAAGGCTTATACCAGCCGCAACCGCAGCGTGCTCAAGCCCTACGGCGTATGGGCGGTGATCGCGCCATTCAATTTTCCGTTCGCGCTCGCCGGCGGGCCGCTGGGCGCGGCGCTGGTGGCCGGCAACAGCGTGGTGTTCAAGGTGGCGAGCGATACCGCGTGGAGCGGCCGCTTGCTGGCGGAGGTGTTTCGCGACGCCGGCCTGCCCGAAGGCGTGTGCAATTACGTCAGCGGCAGCGGGGCGGTCGCGGGCGAGGCCTTGATCCGGCACCGCGACGTTGCCGGCGTCACGTTCACCGGCTCGTACGAAGTCGGCATGCATATCTATCGCGGCTTCGCGCAAGGCCCCTGGCCGCGGCCTTGCATTGCCGAGATGGGGGGCAAGAATGCGGCTATCGTTTCGCGCCACGCAGATCTGGAGCGCGCCGCGACCGGCATCGTGCGCTCGGCCTTCGGCCTATCCGGCCAGAAGTGCTCGGCCTGCTCGCGTGTCTATGTCGAGCGGCCGGTGGCTGACGCGCTGCGCGCGCGGCTGGTGGCGCTGACCGCGGCGCTCACGGTCGGCGATCCCACCGACCAGGCCAACTGGATGGGCCCCGTGATCAACGCCGCGGCGCTGGAACGCTACCGCAAGTGCGTGGAAAATCTCGGCACCCATGGCGCGGTGCTGAGCGGTGGCCGGCAACTCGCGCAAGGCGACCTCGCCGGGGGCTATTTCTGCGCGCCCACGGTCGCCAGCGCGCCGCTGGACTACCGGCTGTGGCGGGAGGAGAAGTTCGTGCCCATCGTGCTCGTGGGCGAGGTGGAGTCGGTGGATGAGGCGATCGCGCGCGCCAATGCGTCGGAGTACGGTCTGACCGCCGGCTTCTATGGCGGCGCCAGTGAAATCGACGGGTTTCTCGACCGCATCGAGGCGGGCGTGACCTATGTCAACCGGCCCCAGGGCGCCACCACGGGCGCCTGGCCCGGCTACCAGCCTTTCGGCGGCTGGAAAGGCTCCGGCACCACGGGCAAGGCGATTGGTTCCTTCTACTATGTGCAGCAGTATATGCGCGAGCAGTCGCAGACCGTCGTCGATTAAGAACCCGTTGCAAAATGAATTTTGCAACGGGCCAACATAGGGGAGTATGAGGGGAGGTCTCCCCTCATTTTGAAACAGACTCTAAGGCCAAGCACGCTAGGCCGTCGGGCCGGCGCCAATAAGCAAACCGAATCTGATCTGAAGCGTAGAAACCGCGATGCAACTTCGCCCGCAGGATGACCTCGCACCCTCAGCCTGGGTGTGCCGCTTTGCGCGCTCGATCGCCGCGGGAGGGGAGGTGCTCGACCTTGCCTGTGGCAGGGGGCGGCACGCACGCCACTTGGTGGGCCTAGGCTACCGTGTAGTGGCGGTCGATCGGGACAGCGGGTCTTTGGCGGCGCTCGCCGGAATTTCCGGGATCACCGTCCGTTGCGCCGATCTGGAAGGCGCACTCTGGCCCTATGAGGCCGCCCGGTTCGATGGCATCGTCGTGACCAACTACCTGTACCGACCGCTGGTCGCAGACATGCTGGCCGCGCTGCGCCCGGGCGGGGTCCTGATTTACGAAACCTTCGCGCGGGGGAACGAAAAGTTCGGACGACCGTCCAATCCGGAGTTTCTGCTGCGTCCGGACGAAATGCTGCATTGGGCGCAAGGCCGCCTGCAGGTTCTCGCGTTTGAACAAGGTATGGTCACATCGCCCAAACCAGCGGTGATACAGCGCATTTGTGCGATCCAGCGCGGAGCCGAAGACTGCAGCGTCGATTTACCCTGCTAGGGCGGGACGGATCGTTGCAAGCTGGTTCGGACCGCGCGCCGGGGTAACTATGTATCCCGGCAACAAGCGTAATGCGCTAAAATTAAACATTTTCCTCACGGGACAGCGTATATGTTGACCGGAAGCCTGGTTGCTATTGTCACCCCCATGCTCGAAGACGGGGCGCTGGACATCGGCCGCTTCAAAAGCCTGATCGACTGGCACATCGCCGAGGGCACGCAGGGCATCGTGGTGGTCGGCACCACCGGCGAGTCGCCCACGGTGAATTTCGACGAACACAAGGAACTGATCCGCATCGCGGTCGAGCATGTCGCGGGTCGCGTACCTGTCATTGCGGGAACGGGCGCCAATTCCACCGCCGAGGCGATCGAATTGTCCGAATCGGCCCAGCACTCCGGGGCGCAATACAGTCTGTCGGTGGTTCCGTACTACAACAAGCCTACGCAGGAAGGCATGTACCGGCATTTCCGCGCCATCGCCGAGGCCGTGGCCCTGCCGATGATTCTGTACAACGTTCCCGGGCGTACGGTCGCCGACTTGCAAAACGACACCGTTCTGCGACTGGCGCAGGTGCCCAATATCATCGGCATCAAGGATGCAACGGGCAGCATCGAACGCTGCAGCGATCTGTTGCGGCGCGCGCCGAAAGATTTCGCCGTTTACAGCGGCGAGGATGTGACGGGGCTGCCGCTGATTCTGCTGGGCGGTCACGGCGTGATCTCGGTTACCGCCAACGTGGCGCCGCGGCTGATGCAGGAAATGTGCGCGTCGGCCTTGGCCGGCGACATCACCCGGGCGCGCGCGGCCAACGACCGCCTGCTGGGGCTGCACACCAAGTTGTTCGTCGAGGGCAATCCGGTTCCGGTGAAATGGGCCTTGGTGCAGATGGGGCTGATCCAGACCGGTATCCGCCTGCCGCTGGTGCCGCTGTCGGCGAATTTTCATGAAACAGTCAGGGAAGCGATGCGCCAGGCCGGCATCCAGGTGAAAAGCAGTCCGCACTAAATCGAGGGTAATGCCACATGAAACGCAGTATCTGTTGCTTTGCGCTGTTGGGGCTGCTGGCTGGTTGCAGCAGCATGCAGGACCTGGTTCAGGGTGAAAAAATCCAGTACAAGTCGGAATCGAAACAGCTGCCGCGGCTGGAGATTCCGCCGGATCTGACTACGCCCTCGCGCGACGACCGTTACGCCGTTCCGGACATCAGCACCCATGGCTCGGCGACCCTGTCGACTTACAATGCCGAGCGCGGCGGCCCCGTTCGCGCCGGCTCCACCGAAATCCTGCCCAACGTGGCCAAAGTGCACATCGAACGGGCGGGCAGCGAGCGCTGGTTGGTGGTGCCCGAGGCGCCGGAGAAAGTCTGGCCGCTGGTCAAGGAATTCTGGCAGGGGCTGGGTTTCCTGATAAAGACCGAATTGCCCGAAGCCGGGGTGATGGAGACCGATTGGGCGGAGAACCGGGCCAAGATCCCGAGTGACCCGATACGCAACATACTCGGCAAGGTGATCGATTCGGTTTATTCGACTGGAGAACGCGACAAGTTCCGCACCCGCCTGGAGCGGGGCAGCGCGCCGGGCACGACCGAGATCTACATCAGCCACCGCGGCGTGGTCGAGGTCTTCAGTTCCCAGGCCAAGGATTCGACCGTGTGGCAGCCGCGTCCGCCGGATCCGGAATTGGAAGCTGAGTTTCTGCGCCGGCTGATGGTGCGCTTTGGCGTCGAGGACACGCGCGCCAAGGCAGAACTGACGGGCAGTGACGAAAGACTCGAGCGCGCTAAACTGGTGCGCGACGCCAATAGCAGCGGCACGCTGGAACTGACCGAGACCTTCGATCGCGCGTGGCGCCGCGTCGGTTTGGCGCTGGACCGTGTCGGTTTTACCGTGGAAGATCGCGACCGCTCCAAAGGCTATTACTTTGTGCGCTATGTCGATCCGAAGATCGATGGGCAATCGGGCACGGAAAAGGAAAAAGGCTTCCTATCCAAGCTGGCATTCTGGAGAAGCGACAGCAGCGCGATCAAGGCCGAGAAGTATCGCGTGCTGGTGAAGCAGGCCGGCACCATCAGCCAGGTACAGGTGCTGAACAAGGACGGTCAGCAGGACAACAGCGAAACCGGCCGGCGCATCCTTTCCTTGTTGCACGAGCAGCTTAAATAGCGCATGCGCTTTGCCTCGCTGGGAAGCGGCAGCCGGGGCAACGCGCTCATCGTCGAACGGGGACGCACGCGCCTGATGCTGGACTGCGGCTATCCGGCGCGTGAAACCGAACGCCGGCTCGCGCGTCTGGGCCTCGCGCCCGGCGATCTCGCCGGCATCGTGGTCACCCACGAGCACAGCGATCATACTGCGGGCGCGTTCAAATTCGCGCGCAAGCACGAATTGCCGCTGTGGTTGACTCACGGCACGCTGAAAGGCTTCCCCGGGGACGTGCCGGCGCTGCAGAGAATCAACATCATCGACAGCCACAGTCCCTTTGCCGTCGGTGAGTTGCAGTTGCTGCCGTTTCCGGTTCCGCACGATGCGCGCGAGCCCGCGCATTTCGTTTTTTCCGATGGCGCGCGCCGCCTGGGTGTGCTCACCGACACCGGATCCTCGACCAGCCATATCGAAGCCATGCTTTCGGGCTGTGATGCGCTGGTCCTGGAATGCAACCACGATCTCGGCATGCTGATGGGCGGCAATTACCCCCAGGCGCTGAAGGCGCGCGTCGCGGGCCGCTACGGCCATCTGGACAACGAGAGTTCGGCCGGCCTGCTGGCGGCGCTCGATCGCAGCAGGCTGCAACACCTGATTGCGGCGCACCTGTCCCAGCAAAACAACACGCCGGAGCTCGCGTGTCGGGCTCTGGCGCAGGTGATGAGCTGTGCGCCCGACTGGATCGGCGTGGCGGACCAGGATGCAGGCTTCGGCTGGCGCCAAATCGTTTGAAGTTCGTTGTTGTTCGTTGCGCGTGAATAGTGCCCCACGCTGACCAACCACGTAATACGAACCGCGAACAACGAAAAAAAAACCGGCCCGAAGGCCGGCTTTCTTGTGCCCAAACAGCGGGCTACTTCTTGGCTGCTTCCTTGGCTGCGCCGGCTGCGTCCTTCGCGGCGCCGGCTGCTTCCGTTGCCGCGCCGGCTGCATCCTTGGCTGCACCAGATGCTTCCTTGGCCGCGCCAGCTGCGTCCTTGGCAGCGTCGGCGGCTTGGCCAGCGTCCTTGGCAGCTTCGGCGGCCGCCGGAGCGGGCGCAGGCGCAGGAGCCGGTGCTGCAACGGGCGCAGGCGGAGGCGGCGGCGGTGCTTCTTTGCTGCAGCCCGCCAGCATCAGCGTGGCGAGTGCAGCGATCAGTACTGAGCGTTTCATTTTCTAATTTCCTTATCGATAAAGTTGAATAAACGACGTTTGGCACAGGCCTCGCAGCCCGCGTAGCAAACGTTGCATTTTACCGCGTTTCGCGACTTGGTTAAAGGCCGCTGGTGGTCGCAGAAATCGCGGGCATGGAACTGTCCCAAATTTCGCCAAAGCGCAGATACAGGCCCTGGCCCTCGTGTTCGTCGTTGAGCTTGAGCGCCGCCCGCGGCTGCGCCTGCACGGGGCGGCGTACGGAATGCAACCGGTCCGCGAGCACAAAACTGTCCTGGGCGCGCGCCGCGTCGCCCTGGGTCTGGTGGATGAACATGCGGTCGCTGAACTGGCGCAGCAGGCGCAGCAGCTGCGGGCAGTAGTCGCTGATGTAGTCGACGCCATGCACGGCTATGTACAGGCGGTTGTCGCGGCCGCGCAGCAGGAAGGCGAGCAGGCCTTCATGGGTTCGCGGCGAATCTATTCGGAGCCCGGAAAAATCGGCGTCGAAAATGCGCAACTCGCGCTGCGCCAAGCCGATCAGCGTATCCAGCGCTTCCAGGTACTCCGCGCGCGTGGATAGCAACACGCGTTCCGGTTGGGGTGAGGTCGTTTCTTCGGTCATGTCGCGTCGGTCGGCGGAACAATGAACAGCGAGCGCCATATTATAGGATGCGTTCGTTGCCTGTGTGCAAACCGCGCGTTTTGGGCTTCACGATTTCCCGGGATGGTTTAGAATCGTCCGCAACGTGAAAACCAAAATGCTACAAATCGGCCTACCCGCTCCGCTTTTTTCGCTGGCCGACGCCGACATGGAGTCCGTCGCCCTTGCTTCGTTCAAGGGCAAGCGGAATGTCGTGCTGTATTTCTACCCCAGGGACGGCACGCCGGGCTGCACGCTGCAGGCGATCGAGTTCTCCGACCATGACGAGGAGTTCGCGCGGCACGACTGCGTGGTGCTGGGCGTATCGCCCGACGATTGCATTTCGCACGCGGAATTCCGCGACAAGCACGGCCTGTCGGTCTGCCTGCTGGCCGATCCGGAAGCGGAGGTGTGCGAGAAGTACGGTGTGCGCGAGGTCAAGGAATGCGACGGCGTGAACAAGACCTGCATCAACCGCGCCACCTTCGTCATCGACAAGAAGGGCCGGCTGCGGCATGCGCTCTACGGTGTCAATCCGCGCGGGCATGCGATGGAAGTGCTGCAGCTGATAAAAGAGATCAACCGCGAATGCAAGTCGCCCAAGACACGGTAGTCGCACTCGAGGTGCATCTGTCCGACGTGCACGGCAACCTGATCCAGCAATCGGCCGAGGCGGTGCAATATCTGCATGGCGGCTACGAGGGCATCTTTCCCCTGGTTGAGGACGCCTTGCAAGGCAGGGAGCCGGGCGAAAAGATCGAGGTGCACCTGGAGCCCGAGGATGCTTTCGGCGAATACGATGCCGAGCTGGTGCGGCTCGCCGAGCGCACGCAGTTCCCGGAGGAACTGCAGGTGGGCATGCAGTTCGAGCAGGAAAGCGGTGCGGGGGATGATGAGCTGCTCATCTTTACCGTTACGGACGTCGCGGAGGACAAGGTGGTGCTGGACGGCAATCATCCGCTGGCCGGCATGGCGCTGCGCTTCTGCTGCACCGTCACGGCGGTGCGCGCCGCCACCCCGGAGGAGATCGAGCGCGGCTACGCCGATGACGCGACCGGACCGCTGATCACCGTAATGCAGTAGTTGCCGGCGGGCGGTGTCGAGCCCGCGGGCAAAAACAACAAGAAAGCCGCAGGGGAGGACGTATGGCGGGCATGCTCGGCGTGGTCAGCTACGGGCTGGGGACGGTGGTCGGATTCATCGTCATCGGCGTTCTCGTGTTCTGGTTCGTCCAGGACGTCACCCAGAAAAAGCACGCGGTCCTGCGCAACTTTCCGGTTATCGGCCGGTTACGCTATTTCTTCGAGAAGCAGGGCGAATACTTTCGCCAGTATTTGTTCATGAACGATCGCGAGGAACTGCCGTTCAACCGCTCGGCGCGCTCCTGGGTGTACCGGCTGGCCAAGGCCGAGGGCGGCATCATCGGATTCGGTTCCACCAACAACACCAGCGAGCCCGGTTCCATTCTGTTCGTCAACGCGCCCTACCCGGTGCTCGAAGAGGACCGCCTGCCCACCCCCTCGCTCACCATAGGCGAAGGCTACGCCAGACTGCCGTTCGAGGCGAAATCGATCGTCAACATCAGCGGCATGAGCTTCGGCGCCATTTCCGCGCCGGCGGTGCGTTCGCTGTCGCATGGTGCCGCGCTGGCCGGCTGCTGGCTGGACACGGGCGAGGGCGGGTTGAGTCCCTACCATCTCGAGGGCGGCTGCGACATCATCATGCAGATCGGTACCGCCAAGTACGGCATCCGCGACCGCGACGGCAATCTGTCGCCGGAGCGGGCGAAGGAACTGGCGCCGCAGGTCAAGGCCTTCGAGATCAAGCTGTCGCAGGGCGCGAAACCGGGCAAGGGCGGGGTGCTGCCCGCGGGCAAAGTGACCCATGAGATCGCCAAGATCCGCGGCATCCCGGCGCATCAGGATTCCATCAGCCCCAACCGACATCGGGATATCGCTCATGTGAACGACTTGCTGGACCGGGTCGCATTCCTGCGCGACCTCACCGGCCGGCCGGTAGGGGTGAAGACCGCCATCGGCGGCTGGCAGTTCATCAACGAATTATGCGAAGCCGTCAACCGCCGCGGCCTCGAGTACGCGCCGGATTTTCTCGCCATCGACGGCGGCGAAGGCGGCTCGGGGGCCGCGCCGCAGGCGCTGATGGACCACATGGCCTTGCCGATCGCCGAGGCGCTGCCGCGGGTGGTCGACGCTCTGATCGAATCGGGTCTGCGCCAGCGCGTGCGCGTGATCGCCGCAGGCAAGCTCATCACCTCGGCGCGGGCTGCCTGGGCGCTGTGCGTAGGCGCGGATTTCGTCAACACCGCGCGCGGCTTCATGTTTTCCCTGGGTTGCATCCAGGCGCTGCGGTGCCATCAGAACAGCTGTCCGACGGGGGTCGCCACCCACGACAGGCGACTGCAGCGTGGCCTGGTGGTGGAGGAGAAGCGCTTGCGCGTCGCGCAATACGCCACGGGCATGAACCGCGAGATCGACATGATCGCCCACTCCTGCGGCTGCCGCCAGGCGCGCGAACTGCGGCGCGAGCACGTGCGCATGGTGCAAAGCGCCGGGCAGAGCGTCGCCTTGAATGTCCTCTACCCCTACCCGGAGACGGCGTCCAAGCTCAGGGCGGCGTAAGTGTTTTTCTTAACCAAGATCACCGATTGCACACGGACGAATTTTCGTCCGTGTGCAATCGGTGTTCCGCGCGGACGGGGCGCCGTCCGCGCAAGTTCGAGCGCTGCAGCTCGATGTGTGGTTTTAGGTCGACCGATACTGAGGTAGCGGCCATTGCGCGCTCCGCGCGCCAACCACGTTTTCTGTACGGATGAAAAGCGCATCCGTACAGAAAACGCGGTTATGGTTAAAGGCAACAACAGGGGCGCTGCTTAAGCCGCCGCGCATATCACCGCCTTTTCAGCCTATCGACTTGTTGAGCAGAGTTCGCGCGGAATCGATCACTTCACTCGCACTGATGCCGATTGGTCCCGATCCCTGGTGCGCGAGAGCATCCGCGGCTGCGCCATGCAGCCAGACCGCGGCGGCGGCCGCAAGGCGCGCATCGGCGCCCTGTGCCAGCAGCGCGGCGATCATACCGGTAAGAACGTCACCCATGCCGGCAGAAGCCATGCCCGGATTGCCGCTGGTGTTGATCAGCCAGCTTGCGTCCGGGCCGGTGATCACGCTGCCGTTGCCTTTGAGCACGGTGACCGCCTGGTAGCGCCGCGCCAGTTCGTTCGCCGCTTTCAATCGGTCGGCCTGCACTGCCGCGGTGGTGCAGCCGAGCAGACGCGCCGCTTCGGCCGGGTGCGGCGTGAGCACCGAGGGCGCGCCGCGCTTGGACAGCCGCGCCTGCAGGGTCTTGCTCGAGGCGATCAGATTGAGCGCGTCGGCATCGAGCAGCAGCGGGACGTTTGCCTCCAGCACTTCGCGCAGCAACTGCTCGGCGGATTTTCCCGTGCCCATCCCCGGGCCGACGGCAAACGCCGAAATCATCCCCGCTTCCAGCAGTTCGCGCGGCGCGCGCAGCATCAGCTCCGGCTGGTCGTAGTCGAGATCGGGCGGTTCATCGGTCAACAGGCCGAGGAAGACCTTGCCCGCGCCCAGCTTCAGCGCGGCGCGGCCGGCCAGCACCGCTGCGCCGACCATGCCGTAGGACCCGCCGAGCACGCCTACGCTGCCGGCATTGCCCTTGTGAAAATTCAGCGGCCGCGGCGGCAGCGCTTGGCGCAGCAACGCCGCCGCCGTCGTGGCTCCTTTCGCGTCCTGCAGCGATCGGACATCGAGCCCGAGATCGGCGACACGGATTTCACCGCGGTAATCCGGGCCATCCAGCGTGAGTAGACCGGGCTTGAGCGCGATGAAGGTGATGGTGTGGGTGGCGCGCAGCGCCGTGCCCATGACTGCACCGGTGTCGGCGTTGATGCCGCTGGCGATGTCCAGTGCCAGCTTGGGGCAGGGCAGGCGATTGATGCCGGCGATGAGATCGGCGTAGCCGCCTTCCAGTGCGCGCGTGAGGCCGATGCCGAACAGTCCATCCACCACCAGATCCGGCCGCAGCGCCGCTGGCGGCGCGGCGTAAGTGTTGCCGCCGCAGTCGCGCCATTTCCTGAGTGCGGCCAGCGCGTCTTCGGACAGCTGATGTTCGTCACCGGCGAATACCAGTTCGACGCGGTAGAACCAGCGCTTCAGATGCGTCGCGACTTCGAAGGCGTCGCCGCCGTTATTACCGGGGCCGGCGAGCACCAGCACCTTCCTGCCGTTCTCGCCCAACAGCTCGCGCGCGTATTCGGCGGCCGCGAGGCCGGCCAGCTCCATCAGCGGCGGCGCGCCCGGTCGCTTTGCCGCGACGAGCTCCAGCGCGCGGATGTCGGCGCTCAGGTATACGGGTTGGGAACGGTCGTGGCGCATCGTCCCGCTGGCGTCAGCGCGTGGCCAGCATGCGCTGTGGCAGATAGGTGACGATCTCGGGGAAGATCCAGATGATCGCAACCGCGACCACCATCAGCAGAAAGAACGGCAGCGCGTACTTGCCGACGGAAAAAATATCCTTGCCGGTCATGCCTTGCAGCACATACAGGTTGAAGCCCACGGGCGGGGTGATCTGCGCCATTTCCACCACCAGGACGATGAAAATGCCGAACCACAACAGGTCGATATGCGCCGCTTGCACGGTTGGCAGGATGACCGCGGAGGTCAGCACCACCATGGAAATGCCGTCGATAAAACAGCCCAGGACGATATACAGCAAAGTCAGCACGGCGATCAGCATGACGGGGGACAGAGCCTGTCCGGTGATCCAGGCCGCCATCGCCTTCGGAATGCCAGTGAAGGCCATGGCGGTGGTGAGGAACGCCGCGCCAGTGAGGATGAAAGCGATCATGCAGGAGGTGCGCATCGCGCCCATGACGCTGTCGTTGAATGTCTTCCAGTCGAGCGAGCCCGAGACCAGCGACAACAGCAGCGAACCGACGACGCCGAGCACCGCCGCTTCGGTGGGCGTTGCCACGCCGCTGTAGATCGAGCCGATCACCGCGGCGATCAAAAGCACTGTCGGAATCAGCAGGCGCGAGGCGTAGAGTTTCTGCGCGAAACTCATGTGTATGTCGGAGGGCGGCGTCTTGTCCGGATTGAGCAGTGCCCAGACGATGATATAGCCCGAGAACAGGCTCATCAGCAGAATGCCGGGCAGCACGCCGGCGATGAACAGCCGTGCGATCGAGACGTCGGCGGCGACGCCGTAGACGATCATGATGATCGAGGGCGGGATCAACAGGCCCAGGGTACCGGCGCCGGCAAGCGAGCCGATGACCATGGGCTCGTGATAGCCGCGCTTGAGCAGCTCGGGCACGGTCATTTTGCCTATGGTGGCGGCAGTGGCGGCGGACGAACCCGAGATCGCGGCGAATATGCCGCAGCCGATCACGTTGCAATGCATCAGCCTGCCCGGCAGTTTGGTGAGCCAGGGCGCGAGGCCGCGGAACATATCCTCCGAAATGCGGCTGCGGAACAGGATCTCGCCCATCCAGATAAACAGCGGCAACGCGGTCAGCGCCCAGCTTGCGCTCGATCCCCATACCGTGGTCGCCATGAGTTTGCCCACCGGGGTGGAGGTGAACAGTTCCATCGCCGCCCAGCCCATGGCGAGCAGCACGATTGCGATCCACACCCCGCCGGCGAGCAGCAACGCGAGCAGCGCGAGCAGAAATAGCGTGATGCCGAGGGTGCCCATCTAGATGTTTTCCGATAGGGCGATTTTCTTTTCCCGCTCGGCCACGAGGTAGCAGGGCGTGCCCCCGGCGAGCGCCGTAAGAAGATCTTCGAACAGCGCGATCGTCATGATCGCAAGGCCCAGGGCCATGCCGCTTTGCGGCAGCCACAACGGCACCGCTACCAGCCCCTGGGACATGTCATGGAACTGGTAGGAGGTGAGGACCATGTCGCCTGCAAACCAGGCGAAGTAGCCGATCAGGAAAGTGCTCGCCGCCAGGCACGCCGATTCGGCCACGCGGCGCGCGTTGCCGCTGAGCCGGTCGACTACCATGCCCACGCGAATGTGCTCGTTGCGGCGATAGGTATGCGCCAGACCGAGGAAGGACGAGGCCGCCATGCAAAAGCCGGCAAAGTCGTCGAAGGAATACGCATCGAAGCCGAGCATGCGGCCGCAGATCTGTGCCAGCGACAAGGCTGCAATCAGGATCAGGAAGACTCCGGCGAGAACGCCGGAGACGGTGTAGAGCCAGTCAAGGATTCTTCTCATACGGCAGCGCTGTCGTGTCCGATGGGTTGCGCGTTTGAGCCGGGCAGAGTTCCTAGCCCGTGCGGCAGGTGGACTCTGAACCAACCATGAAATTTCAATCTGCCTGGCTTGCAAGGGATCGGGCAGAATCTTCCGCACGATTCCTTGCAAGCGTACCGGCTAAAGCTCGTTGAGTATCGCCTGTGCGTCCGGCCCGGTTTTCTTCACCCACTCCTGCGCCATGGTTTTGCCTATGGCATTGAGTTCGAGCGACAGTTTTGCATTGGGCTTTTGTACCGTGATGCCGTGGCTCGCCATAGTCTTCTTGTAGCCTTCGTTGTTTTCCTGGCTCGCGGCCCAACCCTGCTCTTCGGCTTTGGCTGCGACAGCCAAGACCTGTTTTTGCACCGCCGGATCGAGCTTCGCGAAGGCGGCCTTGTTCACCAGCACGAAATTGAACGGCAGGAAGGCCTCGGCGTCGGTGTAGTACTTCAGATAATCCCAGGCCTGGGTATCGACCCCGGTGGCGCCGGAGGTGATCATCGCATCGACCAAGCCGGTGAGGAAGGCCTGCGGAATTTCCGGCACCTGCACCGTGGTCGGAATCGAGCCCAGCAACTTCGCAAATTGGGCGGTGTCCGGGCTGTAGGTGCGGAACTTCACGCCCTTCAGGTCGGCGGCGGAATTAAGCGGCTTCTTGGTGTAGATGCCCTGTGGCGGCCAGGGTACCGCGAACAGTACCTTGATGCCCTGCGCGTCCAGGCGTTTTTCGACATAGGGGCGCGCGACGCGCAGCAGTTTTTTCGCCGCGCCGTAGTTCGGCGCGAGGAAAGGGATGGAGTCAAAGGCGAAAATCGGATTTTCGTTGGAAATCGTCGAGATCAGGATCTGGCCGATGTTGACCTGGCCGGTCTGCACCGCGCGTTTTATTTCCGGGTGCTTGATCAGCGAGGCATTGCTGTGAACGACGATTTCCAGCTTGCCGCCGGTGGCGGCCTTGACCTCTTCGGCGAACTGTTTTACGTTCTTGGTGTGAAAGTTGCTGTCCGGATACGGCGTCGGCATGTCCCACTTGGTCTGCGCTTGCGCGCTGCCGAACGCGAGTCCCGCGACCAGCGCGGCGATCAGTGATGGTTTCAGTTTCATGCTTGCTCTCCTTTGTTGATATTGCTTTCCGGTTTTTCTTCACACCGCGCGTGCAATTTGCGCGACCTGCGTTGCCAGAGCCAGTGACGCAGTCAATCCGGGTGATTCGATGCCGAACAGGTTGACCAGGCCCGCCACGCCATGCTGTTGCGGACCCTGGATCAGAAAATCGCTTGCCGGCTGGTCAGGGCCACCCAGCTTGGGTCGTACGCCGGCGTAGCCCGGCGCCAGCTGTCCGTCTTTGAGCCCGGGCCAGTAATCGCGTATCGCCCGATAAAAGCCGTCTGCGCGGCGTAAATCGACATCGTAATCTATTTCGGTGATCCATTCCACGTCCGGCCCGAAACGCGCCTGCCCGGCCAGATCCAGGGTCAGGTGCACGCCCAGGCCTGCGGCCTCGGGCACCGGGTAGATCAGGTGGCTGAACGGCGAACGCGCGGCAAGGCTGTAGTAGTTGCCCTTGGCGTAGAAGCAGAGTGGAACCAAATGCTGCGGAAATCCGCGCAGGGAGGCGGCGGTGCGCTGGGCCAGGAGGCCAGCGCTGTTGACCACCGTGCGCGCGACAATCTGCATCGGCTCGGCTCCGCCCACATCCAGGGTGATGCCGCCCGTCGCTATCGCGCCGCCCGTCACCGGGCTGTGCAGCGCCAGCATGGCGCCGCGGTCCTCGGCCTCGCCCAGATAGGCGAGCATCAGACCGTGGCTGTCGATGATGCCGGTGGACGGCGAGTGCAGCGCCGCAACACAACGCAGCGCCGGTTCCATTGCCTTCGCTTCGCGCTCGGTCAACAGGCTTAGATCGCCCACGCCGTTGGCCGCGGCCTGTGCCTGGATCTTGTGCAGTGATGCGACCTGCTCCGCCGCGGTGGCGACAATCAGCTTGCCGCAGCGGCGATGGCCTATGCCGCGCTCCGCGCAATAGGTGTACAGCAGCGCCTTGCCCTCGACGCACAGGCGTGCCTTCGCCGAGCCGGGCGGATAATAGATGCCGGCGTGAATGACTTCGCTGTTGCGCGAACTGGTTCCCGTGCCGAGCGCGTCCGCCATCTCGAGGATGACGACCTCGCGGCCGGCGAGCGCCAGCGCCCGGGCCACTGCAAGGCCGACGACGCCCGCGCCGATGACGACGCAATCTACATGTTCCATTTTCTTCCTATCGCTTGTTTCGGCCTGCTCAGGAAATCCATCAGGGCCGGCCGCGCCTGCCTTGACGGCAGGCGAGCAACCCGCCCGCGGCTGCGGGCCCTATTCTATTGCTGAGGGAGCCGACCCGGAAGCAGTAATTGCCCGGGTTGAATGTCAGGCCTTGCGCGCGATCTTCTTGGTGGCCACGACGTTGGAGCCTGTGCCCAGAACATTGGGGACCAGGATATCGCCGATGTTCACCGGCGCATTGACCACCACGTGAGCCAGGTGCTGCATCACCTCGAAGACTGTTTTCTTCGGCACCGGGGGATCCGTTTTCACGCTCACCAGGGGCAGATCGCCGTCGTCAACCCGGACGGTGGTGGTCACCATTCTCCGGGGATCGAAGATTTCGCCCCGAACATAGTCGCAGGCCAGCTTGCACTGCGCATGATCCGTGCTCTGCAACTCCGTCTCGTTCCATTCGGCGTGCACCACGCAACTGGTCGGACAGACCACACAGGTGAACTGGCCCTTCATGCTTCCAACTCCACGGTTAGCTCACGGCCTATATTCTGGAAGCGCTCGGCTCTCACCCGGAACCGGATCATCGACGAAGGGGCAAGCACGTTCTCCTTCATTTTTCTGACCGTCTGCCCGCCGCTGCGGAAAACCACGGTGCGATCGAGGTCCGGGGCCTCGACGCGCATCGAGAAATCGACCGCTTCGGTGCCGCTGATGTACTGGGGCACGACATAGCGTATCCCCTGGCCGGGTTTGACTCTGATGCCCGCCTGCGGGAGTTTCCCGGCCTGCGCATGCAGGGCCGCGCTCTGCCCGGCCTTCTCGGCTTCCAGGGAGACGTAGTCCACCAGATCGTGCACCTGCAGCGCGTTCCCGGCGGAGAAAATGCCGGGCACGGAAGTCTGGAAGCGATCATCCACAACGGGCCCGCCGGTGATCGGGCTGAGGGTCACCCCGGCCTTCTTGGCGAGTTCATTCTCGGCGATCAATCCCACGGAAAGCATGAGGGTGTCGCACTCCACCAAGCGCTGCGATCCGGGCACGATCCCGCCACGCGGCCCGATTTTGGCCAGGGTGACTCCGGTGATCCGGTCTCGGCCGTGAATTTCAACCGCGGTGGTGGAGAGGTACAGAGGAATGCCGTAGTCTTCCAGGCACTGCACCACGTTGCGCATCAGACCGCTGGGATAAGGCAGGATCTCGGCCACGCAGGGCACCTGAGCGCCTTCCAGCGTGAGGCGGCGCGCCATGATCAGGCCCACATCACCCGAACCCAGAACCACGACTTTCCGGCCCACGGACAGGTTGCGTATGTTCATGTAGTACTGCACCACGCCCGCGGTAAATACCCCGGCAGGCCGGTATCCGGGTATGCCGATCGCGCCCCGAGTCCGCTCCCTGCATCCCATGCACAGAACCACGGACTTGGCCCGGATGCGCCGCACGCCCTCTTTGGAGCAGACCGTCAGCTCGCGCCCGGGGGTGAGGTTCAGCACCATGGTGTTGAGGTGGCAGACGACCCCGGCCGCGCTGGCCTGATCGATATAGATCTGCGCGTACTCCGGTCCGGTCAGGGCTTTTCCCATGTTCTTGGTGCCGAAACCGTCGTGGATGCACTGGTTCAGGATACCGCCCAGTTGTTCGCCCCGCTCGATGAGCACGACGCGGTCCGCGCCTGCCCGTCTGGCGGCCACTCCGGCAGCCAATCCGGAAGGCCCGCCGCCGATGATCGCTACGTCTACTTCTTCAGTACGCATGGATTGTTTAGCTCCGCAGGTCTTTGGTGCTTCCGGTAAACAGCCAGGAGCCATCCCCCTTGAGCGACATCTCCGTGGGACTGACCCCCGTCTCTTCTTCCAGGATTTTCTCGATATTCGGACCGCAGAAGCCTCCCTGGCAGCGCCCCATGGTTGCGCGCGAGCGGTACTTGATGGCGCCCAGGGTCTGGGTGCCCAGCGGGTTGTGGATCGCCTCCAGGATTTCCCTGCGCGTGACGCTCTCGCAGCGGCAGATGATCTGGCCGTAGTCGGGGTCTGCATCGACCAGATCGGCCTGCTCTTCCGGCGGCAGGTCGTTAAAGATCACCGGCGCCCTGCGCTCGGGATGAAACTGCTCGTTGCGCCGCAACTGCAGGTGGCTGCCCGCCCATTTGGCGATATCCAGCGCAATCGCGGGGGCCGCGGTGAGGCCCGGGGACTCGATGCCCACCAAATGCATCATCCCCGGCAACTCCGGCAGTTCCTCGATGGTGAAGTCGTTGAAGCCGCCCACCGCCGAACTGACGGTCTTGGGGCGCAGGCCGGCATAGGAAGTGATCACGTCGCGGTTGCTCAAGCCGGGGAGCAACTCCCGCGCCTCTTTGACGAGTTGGCGTGCCATCGCGCCGGTGGTGCCGTCGCTGGTCTTGCTGCGCACGTAGGCCGCGCTGGGCCCGATCAGGATATTGCCGTCGATGGTGGGCGTCAGATGCACCCCCAGGCCCGATCCGCCTTTGGGCGGCACCGGGTAGATCATGCGTGAAATGAGGTCGCTCCTGGCTTTGTCGATAATCACATACTCGCCGCGGCAGGGATAGATCTTATAGCGGCTTACTCCCGCCAGTTTGGCCACGTGGTCGGCGTACAGGCCGGCGGAGTTCACCACCAGCTTGCTGCGCACCGTTCCGCGCGTGGTGCTGATCTTGAATTCGCCGAGCTTGCCGGAAATGCCCTTCACCCCGGCTTGCAGCAGGATATCCGCACCGTTGGCCACGGCAGACTCTGCCAGGGCGATGGTGAAGCGGAACGGGCAGGTGATGGCGGCTGTGGGCGCATGCATCGCGGCGTAGCCGCTGATATTGGGCTCCATGCGCTTGAGTTCCTTGGAGTCGATAATCTCCAGGGAGGGGACCCCATTCGCATCGCCCAGGGCCTTCAGCTTTTCCAGATCGGGGGCTTCCGCGGCGGTCAGCGCGACGACCAGCTTACCGACCGGCTTGAACGGGGCATTCAGCGCGGTGCACAGTTCTTCGAACATGCTGGCGCCGAGGACGTTCAGCCGCGCCTTCAACGAGCCTTTCGGGACGTTGAACCCGGTGTGCACGACACCGCTGTTCTTGCCGCTGGTCCCGCGCGCAACGTCGCTTTCCTTTTCCAGGAGAACCACGCTGAGCTGATAGCGGCTGAGCTCACGCGCTATGGCGCACCCGACGACCCCGCCTCCAACCACTGCAACGTCATACTCTTTTTTCATGCCGCTACACTGCCTCCAGGAAACGATAGCGCAACAATCGGCCGCGCAGTCGGTCGAGGCCCATTGCTGCGGCCGCGGCGACGGTGCGATGAAATGATATTACCACTGGATCTGCTGCGGCCAGGCCCAGGTCTGGCCCACATTTGCAGCGGATTTGCGCTAGGTCAAAGGAATCTAGGGTCTGCTTACATTCACCGCGCTCACGCGCTGAATGTAGACAGACCCTAAAGCACGGCGAGGCGGCTGTTGCTCAGATCGGTGATCAGCATGCAGCCCGGCGCGTGCGTGATGCATAAATCCGGCTTGGCCTCGGCGATCACGGCCTGCGGAGTGACGCCGCAGGCCCAGAATACGGGCAGTTCATCCGCGCGCACTTCGACCGCATCGCCCCAGTCAGGCTGCGCGAGGTCGCGTATGCCGATCAACTCCGGTTTGCCCAGGTGCACCGGCGCACCGTGCACGCCGGGAAAGCGCGTAGTGATCTGGATCGCGCGGATCGCGTCGGCAGGCAGGAACGGCCGCATCGATACCGCCAGCGGCCCGCGAAAGCGCCCGGCGGGGGTGGTCTGGATGCTGGTGCGGTACATCGGCACATTGACCCCCTGGTCCTGATGCCGCAGGCGCAGTCCGTCCTCGAGCAGCGCCCATTCGAACGAGAACGAGCAGCCGAGGATGAAACTCACCAAGTCGTCGCGCCACAGGTGGCGGATGTCGGTCGGCTCTTCGGCCAATTCGCCGTGCCTGAACACGCGGTAGCGCGGCACGTCGCTGCGCATGTCGATATCGGCGCCGAGCGAAGGCAGCGCCGGATCGCCCGGCTCGGATACGGCCAGCAGCGGGCAGGGCTTGGGATTGGCCTGGCAGAAGCGCAGGAAATCGGCGGCGAGCTCCGCGGGCAGGATGACGACGTTGCCCTGCACGCAGCCGGGCGCGAGGCCCGAAGTGTGCCCGGTGATTTCGCCGCGGCGTATGCGCTGCCGGATGGACTGGGATTCGGTGGGCGTGGGTTCCGTGAGCTTCATCGCGAATGCGCGTGATATCATTTTCCGCATCCTAGCAGAAGCCAGCGGGCGCGTGCATCAGCGCGACACCCGCATGGCTCTGTCCTCTGACGTCCCTGGCCGACAAACATGACTGAACAGCGCTGGCAATTCTGGATCGATCGCGGCGGTACCTTCACCGACGTCGTCGCGCGCCGCCCCGACGGCGGCATCGTTACGCACAAGCTGCTGTCGGAGAACCCGGAGCATTACAGGGACGCCGCGCTCGCCGGCATCCGCCATCTGCTCGGCATCAAAGCCGGCGCGCCGGTGCCCGGGGAAAAGATCGAAGCGGTGAAAATGGGCACCACGGTCGCAACCAATGCGCTGCTGGAGCGCAAAGGCGAGCGCACGGTGCTCGCCATCACGCGGGGTTTCCGCGATGCGCTCAGGATCGCCTACCAGAACCGGCCGAAGATATTTTCGCGCCACATCGTCCTGCCCGAGTTGCTCTACAGCAAGGTGGTCGAAATCGAAGAGCGCGTCGGCGCGCACGGCGAACTGCTGACCCCGCTCGATGTCGAGGCGACGCGGCGCGACCTGCAGGCCGCCTACGACCAAGGCTACCGGTCGATCGCGATCGTGTGCATGCACGGCTATCGTTATCAGGAGCACGAGCGGCAGGTGGCGGCGATGGCGCGCGCCATCGGCTACGGCCAGGTCTCGGTGTCGCACGAAGTGAGCCCGATGATGAAACTCGTCAGCCGCGGCGACACCACGGTGGTCGATGCCTATCTGTCGCCGATATTGCGCCGCTACGTCGGGCAGGTCGCCGCCGAACTCGAGGGCGTGCGCCTGATGTTCATGCAATCGAACGGCGGCCTCACCGACGCGCGCCGCTTCCAGGGCAAGGACTCGATCCTCTCCGGGCCGGCGGGCGGCATCGTCGGCGCGGTGCGCACTTCGCTCCTCGCCGGCTTCGACAAGATCATCGGCTTCGACATGGGCGGAACTTCGACCGACGTGTCGCACTACGCGGGCGAATTCGAGCGCGCTTTCGAAACCCAGGTGGCGGGCGTGCGCATGCGCGCGCCGATGATGAGCATCCACACGGTCGCCGCCGGCGGCGGCTCGATTCTGCATTTCGACGGCGCGCGCTACCGCGCCGGCCCGGATTCGGCTGCGGCCAATCCTGGTCCGGCCTCTTACCGCAGGAACGGGCCGCTGGCGGTCACCGACTGCAACGTCATGCTGGGCAAGATCCAGCCGAAATATTTTCCGTCGGTGTTCGGACCTGGCGGCGATGAACCGCTGGACGCCGAAATCGTGCGGCGCAAATTCGCCGATCTGACGCGCGAAATCCGTGCGGCCACGGGGAATGCGCGCACCCCGGAGCAGGTGGCGGAAGGCTACATCGATGTCGCCGTGGGCAACATGGCCAACGCGATCAAGCAGATTTCGGTGCAGCGCGGCCACGACGTCACCGAATACACCCTTTGCTGTTTTGGCGGCGCGGCCGGCCAGCACGCCTGCCTGGTGGCCGATGCGCTGGGCATGACGCGGGTGTTCATCCACCCGCTCGCCGGCGTGCTTTCGGCCTACGGCATGGGCCTCGCGGACATCACCGCGATGCGCGAGCAGGCGGTGGAGGTGGCGCTGACACAGGCCAACTGGACACTGCTGCAAGACAGCCTGCACCAGCTGACGCTGCCCGCGCGAGACGAGGTCCTGGCGCAGGGGGTGCCGGCCGATCGCGTGCACGTCGTACAACGCGTGCACCTCAGATACGACGGCACCGATTCGGCGCTGATCGTCGAGTTCGGCACGATCGCGGACATGGTCGCGCAATTCGAGTCCGCTTACCGCAAGCGCTACTCTTTCCTCATGCCCAAGCGCGCGCTGCTCGCAGAAGCCGTTTCGGTCGAAGCCATAGGCGAGTCCGATGCGCCGGCCGAAGCGCCGCCCGCCGCCGCCGTGGCGCGCGGCGTCGCACCGCCCTGTGCGGACACCGTGGATATGCACACCGGCGGCAAGTCCCACCGTACGCCGGTATTCCTGCGCGAAGTCCTGCATCCGGGCCACACAGTCAAAGGGCCGGCGATCATCGCCGAGGCCAATGCCACCACCGTGGTCGAGCCCGGCTGGCAGGCCGAGGTGACGCCGCTCGATCATCTGGTGCTCGAGCGCGTCGAGGCGCGTCCGGTGCGCGTCGCGATCGGCACCACGGTGGATCCGGTGATGCTGGAGGTGTTCAACAATCTGTTCATGTCGATCGCGGAGCAGATGGGGCTGCGTCTGGAGGCGACCGCCTACTCGGTCAACATCAAGGAGCGACTGGATTTTTCCTGCGCGCTGTTCGACGCCCGAGGCGATCTCATCGCCAACGCGCCGCACCTGCCGGTGCATCTGGGGTCGATGGGCGAATCGATCAAGACGGTGATGCGCGAGAACGCCGGCCGGATCAAGCCGGGCAATATCTACATGCTCAACGCGCCCTACAACGGCGGCACGCATCTGCCCGACATCACGGTGATCACGCCGGTGTTCGACGACGCCGGGAAAGGTATTTTGTTTTATGTAGGCTCGCGCGGCCATCACGCCGACGTCGGCGGCATCACCCCGGGTTCGATGCCCCCCGACAGCAAAGTGGTGGAAGAGGAAGGTGTGCTGATCGACAACTTTCTGCTGGTCGAAGAAGGCAGGCTGCGCGAGGAGGAGACGATCGCGCTGCTCGGTTCTGGCAAATACCCGGCGCGCAACGCCGAGCAGAACCTGGCCGACCTGCGCGCGATGATCGCGGCCAACGAGAAAGGCGTGCAGGAACTGCGGCGCATGGTCGAGCATTTCGGCCTCCCCGTGGTGCACGCCTATATGCGGCATGTGCAGGATAACGCCGAGGAGGCGGTGCGCCGCGTGATCGACGTGCTGAAGCCGGGCGAGTTCAGCTACGAAATGGATTCGGGTGCGGTGATCCGCGTCAAGATCAGCATCGATCACGCCGCGCGCAGCGCCACCATCGATTTCAGCGGCACCTCGGCGCAGCTGAGCAGCAATTTCAACGCGCCCTCGGCGGTCTGCATGGCGGCGGTGCTCTACGTGTTCCGCACCCTGGTCGACGACGACATCCCGCTCAACGCGGGCTGCTTGAAGCCGATCAACGTGATTATCCCGGAGGGCAGCATGCTGCGGCCGCGCTATCCGGCGGCGGTCGTGGCGGGCAACGTCGAAACCTCGCAATGCATCACCGACACGCTGTACGGCGCCCTCGGGGTGATGGGCGCGTCGCAGGGCACGATGAACAATTTCACTTTCGGCAATGCCGAATACCAATACTACGAGACCATTTGCGGCGGCTCCGGCGCCGGCGGGGCGGACGCAAGCGCGGACGGCGCGCTGCAGGGTTTCGACGGCACCGATGGCGTGCATACGCATATGACCAATACCCGGCTGACCGATCCCGAGGTGCTGGAGTGGCGTTTCCCGGTGCTGCTGGAGAGTTTCGCGATCCGCGCCGGCTCGGGCGGCAAGGGCAGATGGCGCGGCGGCAACGGCATCGTGCGCCGGGTGCGCTTTCTCGAGGCGATGACGGCCGCGATCCTGTCGGGGCATCGCCGCATCCCGGCTTACGGCATGGCCGGAGGCGAGCCGGGCCAGGTCGGGCGCAATTGGGTAGAGCGTGCCGACGGCAGCATTCTGCACCTGGGCGGGGCGGACAAGGCGGAACTGGCGCCGGGCGACGTATTCGTGATCGAGACCCCCGGCGGCGGGGGCTACGGGGTGCCGGAAACCTGAAGGCCGGCAGGCCATGTAAACGTGAACTATTGGCTATCGGGCCAGCGGCGGATTCCCTATAATCGGACGCGAGAAAGCCGGAGGCCGCTTCAGCATTGCCGAAACGGTCCCTGACTTAGGGAAACTTGGGGGCATCCCCTCATAGCGTACTGGGTTCTAAGCATTCGGCCACCGGGGCAGTATGGACCGCCAAACCGTCTTTACGAAGACCGCCAAAGGCATGATGGAGGCGACTGGGAAAACCAGCGCCCTGTCGCGCGACATGCGCGCCCTGCTGAAAGAGATAGACGGCAAAGCGACGGTTGGCGATGTGCAGGCCAAGCTCGGCAAGGTGCCGGAGGCCAAGCTGAAGGAAGCCCTGCAGGTGCTCGCCAAGAGCGACTTCATCCGCGAATTCAAGCAACCGCAGACTGCCGCGCCGCCTTCTGGGGCCGTGCCGCCGCCGCGCGCCGCCGAAGGCGATATGGACCTCGACTTCACCATGGCGATACCCACGCTGTCGTCCGCGGTCGGGAAAGCCGAAGAGGAGGCAAGGCAGAAAGCCGAGGTTGCGCGCGCCAAGGCTGAAGCCGACGCCAGGGCGAAACAGGAAGCGGAAGCCAGGGCCAGAGCGGCCGCCGCCGCGGCGCAGGCTGCGGCGCGGGCCAAGGCCGAGGGCGAAGCGAAAGCGCGGGCAGAAGCCGAGGCCCGCGCAAAAGCCGAGGCGCAGGCGCGCGCAAAACGCGAGGCCGAGGAGCGCGCGCGCAAAGAAGCGGAGGATAGTGCGCGCAGGGCGGCCGAGGAACAGGCGCGCCGTGAGGCCGACGAGTTGCGCGCCAGGCTGGAGCAAGAGCGCAGGGCGCGCGAGGAAGCCGAGCGCAAGGCGAAGGAAGAAGCTGAACAGAGGGCGAAACAAGAAGCCGAGCGCAAAGCCAGGGAAGACGCCGAACGCGAGTTGCGCGAGGAAGCGGAGCGCAAGGCGAAGGAACAGGCGGAGCGCGCGCGCAGGGAAGCCGAAGAAAAAGCGCGGCGCGAGGCTGACGAACTGCGCGCCAAACTGGAGCAAGAGCGCAGGGCGCGCGAGGAAGCCGAGCGCCAAGCGAAGCTAGAGTCCGAGCGCAGGGAGAAAGAAGAAGCCGAGCGCAAGGCCAGGGAGGACGCCGAACGCGAGTTG